>JACCEA010245853.1_pt1 | contig 59312 bp, 55 predicted proteins | sample 7449851 | NCBI WGS metagenome assembly JACCEA01 (sample SAMN15323453, study PRJNA562643) | freshwater metagenome | isolation source: river surface water | place: USA:Blue River Watershed | collected 2017-08-18 | reverse complement strand
TGCATTTGATGTCATCCCCAGCTGGCATTTAGGTCAAGGTGGAAAATCTTGGATTTTTGCAGATGAGATTGTGATTGATTATGCTGATGATAGAGAAAAATGAGCCAAGTATTATTTGATTTACATCTCGCGCAAACTACCCCGTACCCTCTTGGTATTACCATAGAGCGTGCCGAAGGAATTTATCTCTACGGTCCCAATGAGGAGCGATACATTGATTTTGTCTCTGGTATTGGGGTAAATAATTTGGGACATGGTCAGCCGGAAATTCTAGCTGCTATTCATGAACAGGTGGATCGGCATCTCCATGCCATGGTTTATGGGGAGTACATTCAACGGTCGCAACAATTGGCAGCAGAGACTTTGGTTTCGATGTTGCCCGATTCATTGAATTGCTGCTACTTTGTCAACAGTGGGGCTGAAGCCATTGAAGCTGCGATGAAGTTGGTAAAACGTGTTACAGGGAGGACTGAGATTATCGCTTTTAAAGGGGCTTATCATGGCAATACACATGGTGCGATGTCCATTAGTTACAATGAAAAAAAGAAAGGAGCATTTAGACCTTTACTTCCTGATGTTTCATTTATTCGATTGAATCATTGGGAAGATTTGTCTTTTATAACAACAAAAACAGCAGGTGTATTTTTAGAAACCATTCAAGGAGATGCAGGAATAAGGATCCCCAATCCACTGTTCTTAAGTGCGCTGCGGGATCGTTGTACAGAAAAAGGTGCGCTTTTGGTTTTGGACGAGATCCAATGCGGGATGGGAAGAACAGGAAAAGTATTTGCCTTTGAACATTATAATATCACACCAGATGTTTTGGTTTTGGGCAAGGCATTGGGAGGTGGATTGCCCATTGGATGTGTAGTTAGTGACAAACAATATTTACAACAACTCAGTTTCGATCCAGTATTGGGTCACATCAGCACCTTTGCGGGTCATCCTGTAGCTTGTGCCGCCGCAGCCGCGGCATTGCGAATTTATCGGGATAGCAATATTGTTGATGAAGTGGAAGAGAAAGGTGCATGGATTGCAGACCAATTGGTGGATCATCCTTTGGTAAAAGAAATCAGAAGAAAGGGTTTTTATTTTGCCATCGATCTGGAGAATGAACACATTGTGCAACAGGTGGTTGAAAAATGTTTGTCCAAAGGACTCATTACTTTTTGGTTCTTGTCCTGCCCTTGGTCTTTCCGCATCGCCCCTCCATTGACCATTCAGCCGAAAGAAATGAAGATGTGTTTGGATATTTTAAAATGGGCATTGGATGAGAGTTGTTGAGAAGATTGCAACAAAAATTCAAAATCACGATTTAACTTTGAAACATGGAATTAAGTGGAAAACTAAAATTGGTATTGAACGAGGAAACCTTTGCCAGTGGTTTCAATAAGCGTTCATTTGTGATTGCTGTTGAAAGCAACTATCCTTACGATGTATGTTTTGATTTGTTGAAGGACAAAGTGAGAATGATAGATGGTTTCAATACCGGAGATGAAATCAAAGTGAGTTTTGATATCAAATCCAGAGAGTACAATGGCAAGTGGTTTACCGGTGCTACAGCATGGAGAGTGGAGAAAGTTGGTGCTGGTATGAGTAGTTCAGCCTCCTCTGGTATGTCCACTCCTCCCCCTCCCGCCCCTATGAGTGCCGATCAATTGGGTCCTGCAGGAATGGAAGAAGATGACCTTCCTTTTTAATTGATGTTTCCCAATGCCTGCCAATAAATACGCGCTCATTCGATACAGGGTTATAGACCGCTGTCTAAACAATACAGGGAATAATTATCCTTCTCGCGAAAAATTACGTGAGGCATGTGAAGAAGCTCTTTACGGTGCTGGTGCTGGCGCAGTTTCTTTGAGTACCATCGATAAGGATATCTATGCCATGAAGAATGAAAACGAATTGGGATATTTTGCTCCTATCGCCTTTAGTCGTGAGCATGGCGGATATTATTATACAGAAGAAGGTTTCTCCATTTCTCAGTTCAATGTTGGAGACGATGAGCTTAGCTCCATTCGTTTTGCGGCAGCCATTCTTGATCAATTCAGAGATGTACCTGTTCTCAATGCATATGGACATGCGATTGATAAAATTGTGAGCCGATTGAGTATCTCAGGCCATGATGAAGAAGATCTCAATCAATACATTCAGTTTGAGCACAACATGACCAATCAAGGAGTTGATCGTCTGATTCCTTTATTGAATTGCATCAAAGAGAAAAGGAAAGTATTCATTGATTACAAAAGTTTTAGGGAAAACAAAACCAAAAATTACGAAGTCCATCCCAAATTATTGAGGGAATATGACAGTCGTTGGTATTTGATCGGTTATGTGCCCGACCGCAAACTGCATTTGACCTTTGGTTTGGAGCGAATCGTGGATGCCATTTACACAGAGCAACGAATTGACAGCGATGTTCATTTTGATGCAATGGCCTTTTTTAGATTTAGCATAGGAATTACGGAGACCAAAGGCAATACCAAGGCAGAGAAAATTACATTGCGAATGAAACCCATTCCAGGAAGATTGTTGAAGACCCAGCCTCTGCACAATTCTCAAAAAGTAACCAAAGAAACGGACGAGTACATTGAATTTAAATTGGAGGTGTATCCATCCCCTGAGTTGTATGCCAAACTGCTTTCATTTGGTAATGATATTGAAGTAGTAGCACCAGTGAAAATTAGAAATCAGATGAAGACCATTTTATTGGAAGCCTTGGAACGCTATCAATAATCACGATCGATTCATTTGCTTCCAAAGCTCATCTTTTAGTGCATCGATATTCATCTGCGTCATGGCACTGATGAACATGTGCGGAATGTCTTTGGGTAACAATTCCGTCATTTGAGCCATCAATTCATCGTCCAACATATCACTTTTGGTGATGACTAAAAAACGTCTTTTATCGAGCAATTCTGGATTGAATTTCTTTAATTCATTGAGAAGAATATTGTATTCTGCAACAATGTCTTTGGCATCACATGGAATCATAAAAAGCAAAAGTGCATTTCGCTCAATGTGACGTAAAAAACGATGACCCAATCCGCGGCCTTCTGCGGCGCCTTCAATAATACCGGGAATATCAGCCATGACAAAGCTTCTGTGGTCCCTGTATCTTACCATTCCTAAGTTGGGAACGATTGTAGTAAATGGATAATCTGCAATTTCAGGTTTAGCAGCGGAAACAACACTCAAAAGGGTAGATTTACCAGCGTTGGGAAAACCTACCAATCCAACATCGGCCAATACTTTTAACTCCAGAATTTTCCACTCTTCTTTACCGGGTTCACCGGGTTGGGCATAATGAGGTGCTTGATTGGTGGATGTTTTAAAGTGATTGTTGCCCAAACCACCTCTACCTCCTGCTACCAGAATATACTCTTGTTGATCTTCCGTTATTTCAAAATGAACCTCACCCGTCTCGGCGTCTTTGGCCAAAGTACCTAGTGGCACTTCTAAAATAATATCTTCTCCTTCGGCACCTGTTTTTAAAGCCCCCATTCCTCCTTGGCCTGGCTCAGCAATAACATGTTTGCGATATTTCAAATGGAGCAATGTCCACAATTGGGCATTACCCCGAATGATAATGTGTCCACCTCTACCTCCATCGCCACCATCAGGACCACCTTTGGGAACAAATTTTTCTCTTCTAAAATGCGCAGACCCCGCACCGCCCTTTCCGGAGCGACAGCAAATTTTTACGTAGTCTACAAAGTTTTCTGATGCCATGTATTATGCTTTCACGCGAGCTTCCTCAATGGCTGAACACAAGCGTTCAGCTATTTCCTCAATGGATCCTATTCCATTGACACCTTTGTATTTGTTTTGTGCACGGTAGTGATCCGCCACAGGAGTGGTTTCTCTGTTGTACACGTTGATTCTATTCTGGATAATCTCAGGATTCACATCATCCGCTCTGCCTGAGGTTTCACCGCGCTTTAATAAACGCGACTTTAATTCCTCTTCCTCCACTTCCAATGCCACCAAACAAGTAATGGATGAGCCTTTTCCATTGAGAAAAACGTCCAAGGCTTCAGCCTGTGCTTGAGTTCTTGGAAAACCATCAAAAATAAATCCCTGTGCATTGGGGCTCTTGTTCACTTCTGACTCTAACAAAGCAATGGTCAAGGAATCCGGAACCAACTCACCCCTATCCATGAAGGCTTTGGCTTCTTTTCCCAATGCTGTCTCACCTTTGATATTGGCTCTGAAAATATCACCAGTGCTCAAATGAACAAGATTGTATTTTTCAATGAGGTATTCACTTTGGGTTCCTTTACCAGCACCAGGAGGGCCAAACAAAATTAAATTGAGTTCCATTGTTTTTTGATTGAGGCCCAAAGGTACATCAATCCATTGAATTGACCGCGCATCTTTTGTATGTTCGCAATGCAATGCAATTGATCACCAATTCTGAAGCCCTCGTTTTAAAGCAATATGTCGCTCAATTTTTGGAGCAGCATTACCTTTCACAGCCATTAGAATGGGTATTGGATGAACAATGCACTGGAATTACATTTTTTGAAAATGAACATCATTACATCACCTTTGATGATGCTTTATTGGTAGACATTCATCGCCATTGGTTGGATCCTAATTTTCTTCCTATTCCACTCCGTAATGGGATTGCTCATCCCAAAACCGCCTCCGTAGTGGATGATTGGGCAACCATTTTTTATTTGCTTTCTCATTATTCTGAGTGCATGCAAGAGGAAAAGGATTTGCACCAAAGGGTAAGTGCAATGCATTCTTTAGTGGTTGAAAAACGTTGGCATGAGCGATGCATTGTCAACGAGTGTGCCGAACGAATCCTTACCTTGATTCAATCCAAGTTGCCTAATTTTCAATGGCATTTACCTAAAAAAACGTACCGCATCAGTCACAATATTGAGCGGCCTTATAAATACCAGGGTGAACGTTGGAAAGTTCATTTGAAAAGGGCCTTGGGTAGCTATCGATTTGGCAATTCAATGGGAAGAGTGGTGAAAGAGTTGCTGCGCCTCTCACTCTTTCCGATTTTTAAGGAGAGAATAGATCCTTTCAATCATTTTGAATGGATGCTTCATGAAAATGCGAACTTCAATAGTTCTCCAGTTTTTTATGTTTGTCCTGTAATACAACACCGTGAATTTGATCCCAAATATGATTTACTGGATAAAAAGATTCATGTCATCATGGAATGGATTACAAATAAAAAAGGATCCATTGGTTGTTTGAGCAATTATTCATCTTCGCAATCCATGCAGGGAATTACGGCCAATTGGAAATCTTTCCATGAACATTTGGGTCAACAAGGTGAGTCTAAAAAGAATCGACAGCATTTTCAGCGCTTTCAACCCTTCAATTTTGCGGAACAATTGATGTTGGCTGGAGTCAAAGAAGACAGCAGCGTTGGATATACTGACAGAACTGGTTGGAGAACCAGTTGTTCTCTACCCTATTTTTTATTCGATATTAAAAATAAAAAAATATCCAATGTCTTAGAAATTCCATTTTGTGCCATGGATCAGGCCATCATTACACCGCGGTACATGAATATCGTGTCTCCTGAAAAAGTGATGGCGGAAATGGAAAAATGGATGAAAGACGTCGAGCGATACGGTGGTGTATATTGTTTGGTTTGGCACAATGATACATTTCAATACCCATTTTATCGCAATACCTATTGGAAGCTTGTGAAGAAGGCTTCACTATTGGGTGAATGCCGATGAAGATTCGTTACCTTTGTGCCTCAAAATTGAGACTATGCCAAAAGGTAATTACAAAATTCCAACCCCTATTAACGAACCAGTGAAAGCTTATGCACCAGGTAGTGCAGAGCGTCAGCGTTTGATGGACACCTACAATGCGATGTACCATGCGCATTTGGAGGTTCCACTATACATCGGGAACGATACCATAAAAACGGAAACCACCCTTTCTCTCTGTCCTCCACATGAGCATCAAAAACAAATTGGCACCGCCTATGTTGGCAATGCGGAACATGTAAAAATGGCCATTGATAGTGCATTAGCCGCCAAATCTCAGTGGTCTCAATTGCCATGGGAACACAGAGCTTCTATCTTCTTAAAGGCTGCAGATCTTTTGGCGGGTCCATACCGTGATAGAATGAACGCGGCCACCATGTTGGCTCAAAGTAAAAATGTGATGCAAGCTGAAATTGATGCGGCTTGTGAACTGATAGACTTTTTCCGCTTCAATGCGGCTTACATGCAACAAATTTATATGGATCAACCGGGATCATTGCCTGGCATGTGGAACCGATTAGAATACCGACCACTTGAAGGATTCGTGTTTGCCATCACCCCTTTTAACTTCACCAGTATTGCAGCCAATTTACCTGCTGCAGCGGCAATGATGGGAAATGTTGTGGTATGGAAGCCGGCAGATAGTCAATTGTACAGTGCGCAAATTATCATGGAATTATTCCATGAAGCGGGTCTTCCAGCAGGCGTTATCAATATGGTGGCGTGCGATGGACCTACAGCTGGTGAGGTTGTATTTAAACACAAGGATTTTGCAGGATTGCATTTTACAGGATCAACCGCTGTTTTCAAGCATTTGTGGAAGGAAATAGGAAGTAATTTAGATAACTACAGAACATATCCCAGAATTGTCGGGGAGACAGGAGGAAAGGACTTTATTGTCGCTCACCCTTCTGCCAATGCAGATGAAGTAGCCACGGCAATCTCACGCGGCGCCTTTGAATTCCAGGGACAAAAATGCAGCGCAGCTTCTCGAGCATACATACCGGCCTCCATTTGGCCAATGGTCAAGAATAAAGTTGTTGCAGACGTCAATGATTTCAAAATGGGAAGTCCTGCAGATACACAAAACTTCATTAATGCGGTAATTGATAAAAGAGCATTTGATAAAATCAAAGCTTACATCGATTACGTCAAAACGCAAACAGATGCTGAGATTGTAGTAGGGGGAAATTGCGATGATAGCACAGGTTATTTTATTCAACCAACTGTTGTCTTAACCACCAATCCAAAATTCAAGACTTTGTGTGAGGAGATTTTTGGACCAGTAATTACCATCTACGTATATCCAGACAATGAATGGAAAGAAATGTTGAAATTGGTAGATGAAACAGGAGATTATGCTTTGACTGGAGCAATTTTCTCAAGAGATCGTTATGCCATACATGAAGCTTGTTTGGCTCTTGAAAATGCCGCTGGTAATTTCTACATCAATGATAAACCCACAGGCGCTGTCGTTGGGCAGCAACCTTTTGGTGGCGCGCGCGGAAGTGGTACCAATGATAAGGCCGGAAGTTATTTGAATTTGATTCGTTGGGTTAGCCCAAGAACCATCAAAGAAACTTTTGTTACCCCAAGAGATTACAAGTATCCATTCTTGGGTTAATCGTTAGGCATGGAGTATCCTATACGCATCAATAAGTTTCTGAGTGAGTCTGGCTTTTGTTCACGTCGAAAAGCAGATGAATACATAGAGCGCGGTAAAGTGACCATCAATGGAAAAGTTCCTGAATTGGGCACCAAAATAATGGAGACCGATGAGGTCCAAGTAGATGGCAAAGTGGTATCGCACTCCCCTATTCAGAAACTCTATATTGCTTTTAACAAACCTGTAGGAATAGTTTGTACGTCAGAAAATGATGAGAACAACATCATCGATTTTCTGAACTTCAAGCAGCGCATTTACACCATTGGAAGATTGGACAAGGCCTCGCATGGATTGATTTTATTGACCAATGATGGTGATATTGTCAATCCGATATTGCGTACTTCTTACAATCACGAAAAGGAATATTGGGTTACTGTGAGACAAACCATTCAACCTGATTTCATTGAAAAGATGAGCACCGGAGTGGCTATCTTGGACACCGTTACCAAGCCCTGTGTAGTTAAACAGCGAGGACCTAAATCGTTTAAAATTATTTTAACCCAAGGATTGAATCGACAGATCAGAAGGATGTGTGAGGCTTTGGGTTATGAAGTGGAGAGTTTGAAACGGGTGCGCATCATGCACATTCACTTGGATCTTCCCATAGGAAAATGGCGACATTTAACAATAGAGGAATTGAGTGAATTGAGAAAGGCCGCTTCCATGTTTGACAACAAGAAGGGAGCAATTCAACCCCACTGAATGGCCTCTCCTAAGAAGTCGTTGGTTTTAGAAAAAGGTTTGGAACCCCAAAACCCGCGGTGTGCGCCAAGTGGCGAAGGATGTGCACTTTCTAAAATCAAGTGATGGCGTTGCGGTATGAGCAATTTTTTTCTTTGTGCATGCTTACCCCATAATATAAAAACCACTGGAGATTTTTTTAATGCTACCCTCTGAATGACATAATCTGTAAACTTTTCCCAACCAAAATCGGCATGAGAAAGAGGACTGTCCTTGGCAACCGTTAAGGTTGTATTCAACAACAAAACACCCTGCTTTGCCCAATCCGTTAAATCAGATTGGGTTCTGTCAATTCCAAGATCAGATTTTAATTCTTTGAAAATATTCCTTAAAGAAGGAGGAATTTTTACTCCTGAATTGACAGAAAAAGCCAAGCCATTGGCTTCTCCTACTCCGTGATAGGGGTCTTGTCCAATAATGACGACCCTTACTTCATGGAATGGAGTTTCATTAAAGGCCTGAAATATTTGCTCTATGGGAGGAAAACAAAAAGGTTGAGCGTATGATTGCTCAACCTTTTTGCATGTCCATTCCCAAGTGCTCAGTTGGAAGAAATCATGTAACTCATTTCTCCAACTTTCATTGAGTAATTGTTCTAATTTCATTTAGTGAACCACAACCAATTTCTTGGTCACAAAGCTTCCGTTCCTGTGTTTAACACTCAAGTAATATACACCATCAGACCATGAAGAGGTGTCAAAAATCAAGGAGCTACGGTCGGTTTTTCTATCCGCCAAGATTTTTCCATTGGCATCAAACACCAAGCATTGGTTGATGGATTGATTGTTTTTTAATTCAACAGTAAAGGATTCATTGATCAAAGTGGGATACACCAAAACATCATTGAATTGAAGCAATTCTTCCTCAATCGATGCAGGATCACAGGGCAAAACTTTATCCACATGAGGATATGAACCATTTAAGAATAGCGAATTGGTTCCCGCTGGATCCAACCAGACAGACAACTCTTGACCATTGGCATTGGGATTGGCAGAGGCAGACCAATGTTTGGCCATTCTGCCGTAGTAATCTGGTGATGTTGGTGAGGTACAAAAAGAACCTCCTCCAGTCAATGTACCAATGATTTGGTGTTTGTCATTGAAAATGGGAGAACCGGATGAACCTCCTTCTGTAACACCATGGTTGGTTTCAGTGGCCATCCAAACTGTTCTCCAATGCTTGTCATTCGATTGCCAAGTACCTTTGATGCATGAACTGGCATGAGAAATTTTCATGTAATCACCTGATGGATGATGCAAACAAACCACTTTAGCGCTGTTGGCCATGGCTGCGGGTAACGCATCTGAAGCGTCCCATCCAGCATAGTATACCGTCCAAGTTGATGGAATGGGATCTTGGATTTCTAACAATGCATAATCAGAACCCGTGGCACCACCTCCATCATTGGAATCTGCTTTCAAAAATAATCCCGTCAATTGTTGTGATGTTGGACCTAATCCGGAACCACAATTGCTGCGCATAAAATTGAAACGAGCAGAGGATGACAATAGATTAGCATCTGAGGACAACTCAGTACAGTGCATGGCTGTTAAAATATAGTTCTTACAATCCAAAGCAGTATTGTTAACCAATGTACCAGAACACAATCCACCACCTTGAGATGAAACCAAACTCAATCTAACAACAGCATGTTTTTCTTTTTCCCAAAGATCACCTTCTGGACAATTGACATCCACTTCGCAGGGGTCACTATTGACTTCTCTGCTCTCCCCCGCTTCCCATCTTGGGTCCTCAATTAAACGATAAAAATGCAATAAGCCACGCAAATCCAAACGAGGTTGACTGGTCACTCCTGCGGGCTCACGGTACTCTATGACTGCATCATCACCATAAACTTCAGGGGTGCGATAAATATGATGCGCCTTATTTTGGTTCGACGTAAATGGTCCTTCAATCCAAGATTTGTCTTTTGCATAAAAATACAACTCACAACCTTCAGGCATGTGATAATAATCGAAAACCAAAGACATGGCCAAAGCCCCCGGGCTCTTGAATGCATAAATCCAACGTTTGCTTCCATCCGCATTGTATTCCCAATAGCCCTCATTGATCATGTCCAATGAAAAGTTTACCCAGGTGGCATTCATGGTCATCTCACCTTGCTTATCCCACTCTTCCGCTTGCGCAATGAGTTGGTGGGTATTTAAATTGGAAACTACTTCTGAGGTGATGTCCTGTGATTGTGCTTTTCCAAAAGAAACAAAGGCAAGGACGAATAAAATACTTGGGTAAAAAATTTTTCTCATTTTTTCAATTTTCCTGGTTTTCAGTGGCGAAAGATAATTTAGCTTCGCATTGTTTGATGATTTACCCGAAAAAAATATCGCTTGTTTTGTTAAAAGCCTTTATTGGGCCTTTCATTGTGACGTTTTTGGTTTCCCTCTTCATTTTTGAATTGCAATTCATCTGGTTGTATATCGACGACCTATTGGGCAAAGATTTGGAGTTTATGCTCATTGTTCAATTGCTGGTATACGCATCAGCCCGAATTGTTAATATGGCATTGCCATTGGCTGTATTAATGTCAAGCATCATGACCATTGGCGCTTTGTCTGAGCACAATGAATTAACGGCCATGAAAAGTGCGGGTATCTCTTTGAAAAGAATTTTTAGACCACTCATTGTTTTTATTTCCATCATCGCCTTTTCTGCTTTTGTATTTGCGAACAACATTTGGCCCGTTGCCAATTTAAAGTTTCGTACGCTTCTTTTTTCAATCGTTCAACAGAAGCCTGCATTGAATTTAGAGGAAGGGACATTCTACAACGGTATTGAGGGAATCAGCATTAGGGTCAATAAAAAAGAAACAGAAACCGGCATTTTGCATGATGTTCTTATTTATGACCACCGTGACCCTGGTAGAGGGAATAAAAGTGTCATTCGCGCAGAGAAAGGACGCATGGAACAAACGGAGGATAAACGTTGGTTAATCTTAACCCTAAACAATGGTTACACCTACGACGAGGTAGAGGAAAAAAATAAACGGGTTAAAAAACATCCTGCTTTACAATCTCATTTTACCGAAATGACCTTGCGAATTGATATCAGCTCGTTATTCTTTAATAAGGATGACGAAGAAGTTTTTAAAAATGCTTACGAGATGATGACCATAGCCCAATTGGATAAGGCCATCCAAGATTTTGATATCAAACAAGATTCTCTGCAAAACCAATGGTATAAGAACAATACGCAAAAATGTCGATTGAATTTTGATCAACCAGCATCAAAAGAAAGTAAAAGCATAATGTCTCAGTTGCCATTGAGTATTCAATACCAAGCAGCATCTTTGGCCATGGATGAAACCAGAAAGGATATTGTTCAAGCACAAAAAGCACGCATTGAATTGGAGGAAAATAAAAGATTGAAAAATAGACATCGAATAGAATGGCATCGTAAATTTTTCTTGGCCATTTCTTGTTGGGTCTTGTTTTTTATTGGTGCACCATTGGGTGCTATTTTAAGAAAGGGAGGACTGGGCCTGCCTTCTGTTATTGCGCTTTTATTGTTTATCCTGTTTGAAGTACTGACCATTGCTGGAGAAAAAATGACCAAAGCATACATCGTGGAGCCTTGGCTGGGAATATGGTTATCCACCATCGTCATGGCACCTGTCTGTTTTTTACTTATGCACAATGCCAACAGAGAAAAGAAATGGAGCGCCCCTCAATTGCCCCAATTCAAATGGATTGCTGCCCTTAAAAAAAGTAAGGCATGAAAATTTTACAACTTTGTCATAAGCCCCCATTGCCTGCAAAAGACGGAGGATGCATTGCTATGGACAACCTTACTCAGGGACTTTTGCAATTGGGACATAAAGTAAAAGTGCTGACCATTTACACCCACAAGCATGACTTAAATTTAGAGCAGCTTCCCGAAGAGTATATCCAACAGACGGACATTGAAGGGGTATTTGTAGATACACGAATCAATTTGGTAGATGCCTTTACCGCCTTCATGACCAATGATAGCTATCATGTCAATCGTTTCTTTAGTCCTGATATGGATATTAAAATTGATCGATTGCTTAGAAAACATCAGTTCGATATTATTCATTTGGAAAGTCTTTTTATGACTCCTTATTTGGGAACTATAAAAAGAAGAAGCAAAGCTCCAGTTGTATTAAGAGCCCACAACATCGAGTACACCATTTGGGAGAAAATAGCCATAGGGACCAAGAATCCCATTAAAAAAGCCTATATCAACCACTTGGCCAGACAACTCAAAGAATATGAATTGAACATGTTCAATTTTGTCGATGGCATTGCCACCATCTCTGAATCGGATAAGATTCGCATGTTGCAACTGGGGGTTCGGCAACCCATCAGAACCATTTCATTTGGAATAGATTTGAATAAGTATCATCCTTTGAATCCTCCTCAAGACGTTAGTCTTTTCCATCTTGGCGCAATGGATTGGGAACCGAATATTGAGGGGCTTACTTGGTTCATCGAAAATATTTGGCCTCATATTCATCAACATTTTCCTCAATTAAAATTGAACCTGGCTGGTAGGAACATGCCGGATAAATTTATTCAATTGCAGGTTCCTGGTGTGCAAGTCATTGGTGAGGTGGAGGATGCGCATGGCTTTATGTCACAACACGCCATTATGGTGGTGCCTTTGTTAAGTGGTGGAGGCATTAGGGTAAAAATTATTGAAGGGATGGCACTGGGTAAAGCTATTGTGTCATCGACAATAGGCGCCATTGGTATCGAGGACCATCATACGGAATCACTGAAAATAGCAGATTCTGTTCAGGAGTGGATTAATGCTTTGGAACCATTGGTAAGCAATACGGAAGAGGTTAAGATACAGGGGCAAAAAGCAAGAGCCTTTGCAGAATCCAATTTCGATAACGTAAAAATCACCAAAGCGCTGATTCAATTTTACAGAGATATTCAAAAGAAATGAAATTATTGATGACATTAAGCCGTATACCCTATCCCCTTGAAAAGGGTGATAAGTTGCGGGCTTATCATCAGATCAAGTGTTTTCTGGAACAAGGTGTGGATCTTTCTGTGGTGTGCTTTCACTTTGAAAAGCTGAATCAGGACCAAGAACAACATTTGAGATCACTGGGAGGGAAATGGTATTTTATTCAATTGGAAAAATGGAGGGTGCCTCTGCAGTTTCTTCGATTGCTCTGGACAAAATTACCACTTCAGGTTATCTTATTTTACAATAAAAAGGCCCATCAACAATTTAAAATCATTTTACAGTCCAATCAGCCCGATCACATTTTTGCACAATTGATCAGAACTACAGAGTATGTCAAAGAAGAAACAACTTTTGACAAAACGTTAGACTACATGGATGCTTTTTCTTCAGGGCTGAAACGCCGTGCTGAACATTCAAAGTGGTATGAGAGATGGCTATTTGATTGGGAGAGTGAAAGAGTAAAACAATATGAGCAGGGTGTTTCTCATTATTTTGATCATCATGTGATCATATCCCAACCTGATGCCGCGCACTTGGCCATTTCACAGCCCATCCGAGTCGTTTCCAATGGCGTTGATGAATCCTTTATCCATTCCTCTTTGTCCAATGCCAGAAGAAAATCTGTTGTTTTTACAGGCAACATGAGTTACGCGCCCAATGTAGAGGCCGCCATTCGATTGGGTAAATTCATCATGCCCTTGGTTTGGCGAAATTGTCCTGAGATACAATTGATCATTGCAGGAGCGGATCCTCACAAGAGCATCATCCATCAACTCAAAGACAAAAGAATTCAAATCACGGGTTGGTTACCGGATATCAAAGAGGCATATGCCCAAGGTTCTGTTTTTTGCGCACCTATGAATATGGGAAGTGGAATGCAGAACAAAATCATCGAAGCTTTGGCCATTGGCCACTCTGTAATTTGTAGCCCTCTAGTGGCAAAAGCATTTGATTCCGAAATTCAAACACTTTTGGATATTCAAATGAAAGACAATGAATTTGCCTTGGCCATTGAAAGACATTTTTCATCTGAATTTTCTTTTGATGTTCAGCATTCTAAGTATATCATTCAAAAACATTTTTCATGGCCAGAAACTACTCAGCAATTGTTGCAACTTTTTCAATCCTAACCTTTTCCATAGCCTCAGCCTTTGGACAAGAGTTGAATAAACTGCATTGGACATTGGGCCACGTTGGGATGAGGGATGCCAAAATATTTGTCTTGAAGGATCATGATCCTATTCAACTCAATGATGAGCAATGGGAAGAATATTACCTGGCGGTAAAATTGTTTGAGGGAAACGATTTGATACAAACATTCCCGTTGAAATTAGATAACCATTACGCGCATTCAGGCACCATTCGATTCCATTCATTAAAACCCAATACCGAGTATTGGATTAAGATCAAAGATCAATTTCAATTGGAAGACGATTCTCTTTCTTTCACCACTCAACCACTTTGGCAACATCGAACGGATCCGCCAACTTTGAATATCGCATTTGGATCTTGCGCTTACCTGAATGACAAGGAATATGATCGTCCTGGAAAATCATACGGAGGGTCTGAAATCATATTTAACAGCATCGCCAATAAAAAACCAGATGCCATGCTTTGGCTCGGGGATAATGTTTATTTCCGAGAAGGAGATTGGGACAGTGAAGAAGGGATGATTATGCGGTACGTTCATGCGAGAAAGCATCCAAGATTGGACAGCATCTTTCGGTATGTTCCCAACTATGCCATTTGGGACGACCATGATTTTGGTCCCAATGACAGCAATGGTAGCTTTGCTCTAAAAGACAAAAGTCTCTCTACCTTTCAACATTTCTGGCCTAATCCAACTAACGGTGTTGATGGTCTAAAAGGAAATACATCAATGGTCACCATTGGCGATGTTGATTTTTTCCTCCTGGACAATCGTTACAATAGAACAGCGCAAAACTTAAATATAACGCCCAACTTGTCTGTGGATCATGGTGCCAGTATTTTAGGACAGGATCAAATTTATTGGCTCATCAATGCACTGATGTCCTCCAAAGCCAGTTTTAAAGTTATTTGTATTGGAGGACAATTTCTCAACTCAGAGGCAGTTTATGAAAATTATGCCAATTACGCCAAGGAAAAGAGTTACATCATTGAGTTATTGCAGGCCAATAAAATCAATAATGTTGTGTTTTTGTCAGGTGATCGTCATTGTGGTGAGATATCCAAATGGACAAATGGTAACTATACGCTCTATGATCTCACTTCTTCTCCCCTAACTTCTGGCGCCTCTGACATGAGCAAAGAAAAGAATCAATACAGAATGGAAGGGACCATTGTTCCCGAACGTCATTTTGCAATGATCAAAGTTGTCGGCCCAAGAAAAGATCGAAAACTATCGGTCAGTTATTACAACACCCAAGGCCAGTTGATTTTTGAAAAACCCATCACCTTCAATGAGACGAATTAAATCAGCCCTGTTGGTTCTCGGACTCATTGCAATAATGGGATGTAAATCAGGAGAATCGTTAAAATTTGAACACGACTTTGGCAAAGAGATGTCATGGAGCTCCGATGTTCACTGGAAATGGAACGTTCAAAAAAACGACAAACCCTATCGTTTATCCATGGATTTACAATGCGGAATTCACTATCCCTATGAAAATCTTCCGTTGTCATGGATAGAGATCAAACCCAATGGTGATACGATAACACATGAATTGGATGTCATTATTCGCAATCCTGACGGAACATTTAATGGAGACAAGGCTTTGGATTATTTGAATTTTGATGTTGTATTAGCAGACAAAATGACTTTTGATTCTTTTGGCGAGTATCATTTTATTTTGAAACAAAAAACGGGACTGGATTCAGCCCCGTTCATGGTCAATATTGAAATTGAAGCGCAAGAGTTGAAGGATTATTGATTTCCTTCCCTCCGCGCTTTTTGCATTTCATTTTCTTCTTGTCCTCTTCCGCGTTTTTCTTTGAACAAATCAAAACGACTGGGAACCATTTTGGCCGGCCAGTAATTGTTATTCAATTCGACGTCAGCTGTCTCCAAATAAGGATCCAATGCGATTTCAACGGCTGGTTGATTCAAAACAAAAACTTTTGTTACGGTTGGTTCCGACATTTTCCATATCTCGGCAGGGATTTTAAACTCCTTGGTACTGCCATCTTTTAGGGTAAACTGGAAGATAAGTGGCATAATTAAACCACCCACATTTTCAACTGTAATTTGATAATAATAAGAATGCGCATCTATCAGAGCTTTTTCATCCGGAGTCAATGATTTGGCGAATTCCTCAAATTGTTTTTGATCGGTTTTGGTAACCTTGTGGGGATCAAAAGAATAATAAAAATCACGAGCAGCAGGATCCACTTCTACCAACGTTACCAATTTCTCCTCACGGTCTCTTTTTAAACTGATATCCACGGGTCTTGAGGCTTTACGCTCTTTGTCAATGGCCTTCTCTACTATTGGATTTTCCGAATCCATGACATACATTTTAATTTCTTTCATGGCCATGTCACAATGGTCTGTTCCGTAGAACCACCCTCTCCAAAACCAATCCAAATCTACAGCACTGGCATCTTCCATCGTTCTGAAAAAATCTTCTGGTGTTGGATGTTTAAAGGCCCATCTTCTGCAATATTCTTTGAATGCATAATCAAAGAGCTCTCTTCCCATAACGGTTTCACGAAGAATATTCAATGCTGTTGCAGGCTTTCCGTAGGCATTGTTGCCAAACTGATAGATGCTCTCACTATTGGTCATGATGGGAGACATTTTGGTTTTGTCCCCTTTCATGTAGTCAACAATGTTTCTAGCTGGACCACGTCGTGTTGGATAATTGGCATCCCACTCTTTCTCAGTTAGGTATTGAACAAAAGTATTTAAGCCCTCATCCATCCATGTCCACTGGCGCTCATCGCTGTTGATAATCATGGGAAAGAAATTGTGTCCAACTTCATGAATGATTACCCCCAAAGTGGAATACTTGGTTCCCTCAGTGTAAGTGCCATCTGATTCTGGACGACCACCATTGAAACAAATCATAGGATATTCCATTCCTATCCATTTGGAGTTGACTGAAATGGCAACTGGATAAGGGTAATCAATGGTGTACTTGGAGTAGACCCTCAAAGTGTGGGCCACCGCACGTGTCGAAAATTGACCCCAAAGTGGATTGGCCTCTTTGGGATAATAACTCATGGCCATGGTAGTTTTGTCCCCAATTTTCACGGCCATGGCATCCCAGATGAATTTGCGAGAAGACGCAAAAGCAAAATCACGCACATTGGTTGCCTTAAAAGTCCAAGTCTTTTGTGTATTCCCTTTGGCTCTTATCCTTTCATTCTCGGTTGCCTCAGCTTGTGTAATGATTTCAACTGGAGCATCAAAACTTTTCTTGGCCTTATCCCATCGTGACAATTGATCTGCATTCATGATGGACTTGGCATTTTGTAGCTCACCTGTAGCAGCGACAACATGGTCATTGGGAACAGTGATGTTTACAGTATAATTTCCAAAGTCCAAAGTAAATTCTCCTGCTCCTAGAAATTGTTTGTTTTGCCAACCGGAATAATCCATATAAGCAGCTAGACGCGGATAAAACTGAGCCATGGTATACAAATAATTCTTGTCCTCAGAAAAATATTCATATCCACTTCTACCACCCAAACGAATGCGATCGTTGATGTTGTACCACCATTTAATCTTAAAGGAATACGTTCCTCCCGAAGGAAGCGGTGAAGGCAAATCAATCCGCATCATCGTCTGATTGATGATACATTTTAAATCTTTTCCTGATTTGTCTTTGACCTCAACCACCTTGAATCCCCCATCGTACCATGGTTCCAAATCTTTGATATCATTGTAGTTCATGGTTTCGCTGATTTTGGATTGCTCAATTTTATAAGCATCGCTTTCTTTGGCCATATTGTTTTGATCCAACTGAATCCACAAATAGGACAATTGATCAGGAGAGAAATTGTGATAGGTAATCCACTCCTCGCCATACAATTTTTGGGTTTCATCATCAATCATGATATTCATATTGTAGTCCACCTGTTGCTGCCAATATCTTGCACCTGGTGCACCACTCGCAGTGCGTTGATCATTTGGCGTGGCCAATTCAGGTCCCAACTGCTTGAACTTATCTTCCCAGTATTGTCGTTGCCCATACAATGACATTGACACCATTGTTATAGTCAAGAATAAAAAACTTGATTTAAAATTTCTCATGATTCAAAAATAAGCAAGTCGGTTTATTATATTCGCTAAAAGTATCGAATCAATATTTATGCGACATCAAGAGGCCTTTGAAAATGAAACAGCTACCGTTGACATCACGGAGCAATCACTGATTCTGCACAATGATTTCAACCACATTGATCACGTCATTCATTGCTTAATGAATATCATGGATTTTGAACCTATACAGTCAGAACAGATTGCTTACATCGTCCATTTTAAAGGAAAATGTTCCATCAAATCAGGTACGTTTGATCAGCTTCAACCCTTCCATAAATTATTGGCACAACAAGGTCTAACCGTTTCGATTGATTAACATGTCCAGCAGGAGAGTTATGATTGAAGCCATGCTTCAAACCCATCCAGAAGATCCATTTCTTCATTATGCCTTGGCCCTAGAGTGGCAAAAAGAAGGAGAAATCCAGAAAGCCATTGATCGATTACAAGAACTGAAATCGTTAAAACCAGATTATCTCGCATTGTACTATCAATTGGGTAAGATGTATGAAGCCATAGGCAATAACGAATTGGCAGTGGACTCATTGATAGATGGAAAACGATTGGCAAAAAAAATGGGAGATATCAAAGCAGCAGGTGAAATTAGTGAAGCACTCATGATGCACGACATTTTTGATTGATGGCTAACGTTGTATCTATTGGTTTTTACAGCTCCTCTCATAGCAAAGGCGGTTTAGAACTGAACATGTTGCGCTATGCGCGGTACTTGAAAGAAGCCGGCATCAACGTTTATATCCTTTGTGTAGCGGACTCCCCTATTTTCAAAATCTCCCAACAAGAAAGTTTCAATGTCATTGAAGTAAAACGCAACAAGCGATATTGGGATTTCGCATGCGCCAAGAACATCAAACAAATCGCTAATCAATGTCAATTGGATTGGATGTGGTTCAGAGATCCGCGCGATATTGATACCTTGGCTTGGAGTAAAATTCTGGGTTCAAAGGCCAAATTGCTTTACCACCAAGGAATGCAAATGGCATCTCCCAAAAGATCAATTTTTCATCGACTTCGTTTTTCTCAAATTGACCAATGGGTCTGTTTGAGTGAATTTTTGAAGGACCAAGTGATTCAATTCACGCATTTTCCGAAAGAGAAAATTAGTGTTTTGCCTTTGGCCCTGAGAGATGGACCTCAAGCACAAACCCATCAAGAGGGTGAATTTCAAGCATTGGTTGTGGGTAGATGGGATCCGCTAAAAAACCAACACCTAGTTATCAATGCATTCTTATTGTTGGAAAAACAATATCCTCAATTGAGATTGACGTTTATTGGTGAAAGCACATTGGGAGAAGGAAATCAATATGAAAAAGACAATAAGAAAAAGGTTCGACATCTGGATTTGCAGGATGAGATTCAATTCAAACCATTTCAATTTGATTTGAGCCAAGAGTTTGCAAATGCTCATTTGCTCATCATTCCTTCTATGAATGAAACATTTGGTATGGTTACCATTGAAGGCATGCGTGCGGGATTGCCATTGTTGGGATCCAATACTGGCGGAACAAAAATATTGATCGAAGAAAATCAATGTGGATTAACATTTGATCCTGAAGATGCACAATCACTGGCCGATCAATGGTCAACATTACTGGAAAGTAAATCGTTACAAAAAAAATTGGCCCAAAATGCGCGCATGGCTTTTGAACGTCATTTTAATATTCAAGGTCAAATGTCCCATTGGTTGAAGATATTGGAACAGAAATGAGATCATTTGTTTTGATATGCTTTTTAATCATTGCGAAATGTTCATTTGCGCAATTGGACACATTGGGAAACAATCACCTTGTATTTTCCATTCTTGGAGGAAGTATTGTGCCGCATCGACCAGAAATGACACCACTAATCAAAGGGTACTCAATGGGCGGATCCTTGCAATGGATGAAACGACCTATGATGCCCAAGTGGCGGATTTTTCAGCGGTATCCCATGACCGGATTTGATTTGTATTTCAGTACAACAGGAAATCCCAAGCAATTGGGAAATCAAATGGCACTGAGTTACATGATATATCGACCATACGGAAAAAAAAGAAATTGGTGGTATGGAATGGGTTTAGGTGTTGGCTACAACTCCAAACAGTGGAATTTGGAAACCAACCATCAAGCAATAGTCATCTCAACAAAAATCAATTGTGCTCTGACTCTTCATTGGCAATACAAATTACTGACAACCCATCGACACCATCACCTGATTGGAATGCGCATGACACATTTAAGCAACGGCTCCTATCAATTGCCCAATTTGGGAACCAACCAATTTCAATTGAGTTACACCATTCAGCCCCGTATGGAATTGCAAAAGAGACCTTTCGCAATTACAGATGAATTGCCTTACTATTTTTCTTCAAGAATCATCAGTATGCAAACAGGATTGGGTATTAAAGAGACTTATCAGCCTTTGGGAAAGAAATACCCTGTTTGGAATGCTCAACTCAATTATGCCAGAATGATCAATTATCAGCACCGTTGGAGTTTAGGAATAGATTATTTATTTCAACCAGCTTTGGGTAAATTATTTGAAGAAAATTTGAATCAAAGTTCAACTTACAAGAATTGGCAGCAATGGGGAGCTACAATTGGTTTTCAGAGCATTTTTGGTTACACCACTTTTTGTATTCAACAAGGTGTTTACATCAAAACAGATTGGAAAAACAATGGACCTCTCTACCAACGATTGTCCATTAGGAGAAATTGCATAAGATTGGCAAAGTTCAATCCTTATTTTAGTCGAGTATTTTTAACTGCTGCTCTGTTCACCCATTGGGCCAAGGCAGATCATTTTGAATTTGGATGTGGTTTAGATTTGTTCAGACGATAGTAACGGTTATTGTGGTTACTCTTGTTTTGGGATGTCGCAATCCTGAGGCTCCTGATTGTATTCAAAGGGCTGGACAAATTGCAGTCATTGAAAATGCGCTTCCTGATTTTACCTCATTGGAACTCCATGATATGATTCATTACCAATTGCACGTTTCGAATGAGTATAAAATAAAAATTACAGGACCTGAAAATTGGATCAATGAAATAGAGATTGATGTTCAAAATAGTCGATTAAAAATAAGCGACAACAACCATTGTAAACTCATTCGCAATAAGCACCATAAAATTATTGTTGATCTCTATGCACCAGAGTTTATTGAGGTAATGAATGAATCATTTCTAAAAGTTGAAGTGATGGACACACTGCATCAGCATAAATTGAAGTGGATCAATGAAAATGCTCCTTCCAATTGTAGTATTTTATTTCATGGAGACAGTTGTGTAATAGAAATGCCAAAAGGAACAGGAGACATTATTCTTAAAGGACAATCTCATTTTACATCATTGTACAGCAATGCCATTGGAAAGTTAGATGCTAGTGAAATGAGAACCCAATATCTCAACTGTAATCACAATAGTTTGCAAGATATCCATGCCCAAACGGACAAATATCTTTTCGTGTTATTTCAGAACAAGGGAAATTTGATTCTTCCCTTTCTGCCTTCTCAGGTGGATAAACAAAGGAACAGCACAGGAGATTTGATTATTTCGACTGAATAATCCAATTTGATTTAATTTTTTCTAGCAGAGGTTCAGGACAGCGCTGTGGTTTTTTTGTTTCTGCATTGACAAAAACAAGAGTGGTCTCTGCTCGATTGATACAGACATTATCCAGATAAGTTTCATACTTGAAAATCATTTTCGTAGTAGGAAGCTCATCCACGTTTACTTTTATGACAACTTCATCATCATATTGAGCAGGTTTAAAATATTGAATATGGAAATCAATAACGGGCATCCATATTCCCATGTCTTCAATGGATCGATAACTTAACCCGATATTGCGCATCAATTCAACTCGAGCTACTTCAAAGTAAGTGGCGTAGTTTCCATAATAAACAAAATTCATGGCGTCCGTTTCAGCGTAACGAACCCGAATATTGATAGTGTGTTCAATCATAAGGAGGCAAAATTATAGGTTAAAAACGCAATCAATCCAAGCTTTTTTTTTGTTTATTTTTCCACCAAAAAAACTTCGGAAAGCCTTGATAAATCTACATAATCAAAAAAATCAACAAATCAAGAGTAAATATTTTTTTTTTTCACTTTTTTATTCCTTTTTTTGCCTAGTCACTGTGAATAACCTTGACCACCTAAACAAACATTTACACTTATTACCTAAAGATACTATGGCATCCAAAAAGGATCAATTTCAAGTTTGGAACAACTGTTTAGCAGTCATCAAAGACAATGTAAGTCCACAAGGATTTAAAACTTGGTTTGAACCCATTAAACCCGTTAAGTTAGAGAACAGCGTTTTGACCATTCAAGTTCCTTCTCAATTTTTTTATGAGTGGTTAGAAGAACATTATGTTACTTTATTAAAAAAGATCATCAAAAAGGAATTGGGAGCAGAAGGTAGATTGGAGTATTCCATCATCATGGACAACAACAATCATCCTTACACCATTAAGGTTCCTACAAGTGATCGCAAAGCGGTGAAAAACACTCCTGTCAGCATGCCTTTAGACATGAGTGAGGCTCGCATTAAGAACCCTTTCATCATTCCTGGTCTACGTAAAATTCAAGTGGATTCTAATTTAAATCCGAATTATTCTTTTGAAAACTTTATTGAAGGCGATAGCAACCGCTTGGCAAGAAGCGCTGGTTTTGCCGTGGCCAACAAGCCAGGAGGAACAGCATTCAATCCATTGTTGATATACGGAGGAACCGGTTTAGGCAAAACGCATTTGTCTCATGCCATAGGATTAGAAATCAAAGCCAAGTTCCCAGAAAAAACTGTTTTGTACGTAAGCTCAGATATTTTTACCCACCAGTTTATTGAGGCGGTTAAAAATAATACCGTGAATGATTTCTCACACTTCTATCAGATGATGGATGTGTTGATCATTGATGATGTACAATTCTTCAGTGGTAAGGAAAAGACCCAAGACGTATTCTTTCACATCTTTAATCACTTACACCAAACAGGTAAGCAAATCATCTTAACCAGTGATAAACCTCCGGTTGAAATGCAGGGAATGGAACAACGTTTATTGTCTCGTTTCAAATGGGGTTTAAGTGCTGACTTGCAAGTTCCTTCATTGGAGACCCGTATCGAAATATTGAGAAAGAAGATGTACGCTGATGGTATTGAATTGCCAGAGGATGTTGTCGAATATTTGGGCTACTCTATTACATCCAATATACGTGAGTTAGAAGGTGCTTTGATATCATTGATTGCTCAATCGTCATTGAATAAGAAGAACATCAACTTGGAGTTGGCGCGTCAGATGATCGACAAGTTTGTGAAAAACACCGCTCGTGAGGTGAGCATTGATTACATCCAGAAAGTGGTTTGTGATTACTTCGACTTGCCCATTGAATTATTGAAGAGCAAGACCCGCAAACGCGAAATCGTTCAAGCCCGTCAAATCGCGATGTACTTTGCTAAGAAGATGACCAAATCATCATTGGCCAGCATTGGAGCACATTGCGGAGGAAAAGACCACGCAACGGTATTGCATGCTTGCCGCACGGTGAACAACTTACAAGAAACCGACAAACACTTCCGCAAGTATTTGGAAGATTTGGAGAAGAAGTTGAGCATCGCTTAATTTCAGACTTCATTACCTAAATAAAAGAGAACGCAATCATTGATTGCGTTTTTTTATGCTGTAAAGGCCATTAATGCCACAAAAAAGAACCAATTCACTATGAAAACCCAGGCTCCAAGACTTGAATTTTTAATGGGTATATAGGACAACAACCATGAAAATAAGATTCCCAACCACAACCATGCTGCGTAATTGTTCCAAGGAACATGATTCATTTCAAACATCCAATACTCCAATTGCGGGGCAACTTGTTCAATCAATAAATCCGTTAAGGTCATCAGAACACCCCCACAGAATGACAAAACCCAACGGTTTTGAACGTTCCAAGTCCATTTCAACAATGAGATACTTCCCCAAACCATTATTACCCAATTCAACCCAATAACCAAAGGGATATCCTTCCATTTGATTCCCAATCCTTCTCCATATTGATAGAAACCAAAGGGGCTGCCGGTATGCACCCCATACCACTCTATTGCAAATCCCAAAACAGCAACAAGCAGGAACAATGTAATCTTTTTCCAACTGGGTTCATTCAAGCAGAGCAATGAAAAAGTGATCAATAAACTCAACGAACTGAGCGGAATGAATAACGAAGGAAAAAAAGTCAATCCCCAAAATCCAACGAAGTACAATAACGCAATAATTATTTGAGGCATGTTTCAAAGATAATATTGTTTATTGATGAAGATAAAAAAAAGTAGTATATATTTGTGGTATATACTTGAAAAAAAAATGAAGATGCTTTCATTAAAATTAGATGATGTTGTTTTTGATGAAACTGAAAAGGTCATCAAACAACTGGACATGCCACGCAATCGTTACATCAATGAGGCATTGGCCATGTACAACCGTTATCACAAAAGAAAAAGATTGAAGGCTAAACTCTTTCAAGAGAGTCAAGCGGTGTACGCCAATAGTTTAGACGTAGCGGAAGATTTTGAAAGCTTTCTTGATGAAAACCTTTGATATTTGGTTGGCCAATCTCAATCCCAACAAAGGCAAAGAACCGGGAAAAGTGAGACCTGTGATCATTGTTCAGTCACCTTTATTAAATGACTTTCATCCCACAGTTATCGTATGTCCACTAACTTCCCAATGCATTGAGAAAGTTGATGTTCTTAGGCATAATGTGAAAGAGAAATTCTTGTCCGTTCCTTCTCAGGTATTGGTAGATCAAATCCGAGCCATTGATAAGAAAATGCTCATTGAATATTTGGGAACGATAAAAAAAGAGGAAGGAAAATTACTTCGTCAAAAAATCAAGATAGTTCTTGATCTTGAATGATGCATTGAGTGGCAATTTTTGCAGACTGCAAACAAAGCGGAATACCGCCTCCAGGATGCACACTTCCACCTACAAAATACAAGCCCTGCAATTCATCGATAAAATTAGCATGACGAAGAAATGCTGCAAATGTTGAATTGCTTGAAGTTCCGTACAAAGAGCCTGTATACGATGCCGTTCGTTCTTGGATCAATTTTGGAGTAAGAACATCCTCCACCTCTATCCATTGTGCGATATCTTCATGTAAGATACTTCCCAATTTATTTATGATGGACTTTCTTGCTTGAATGATTGCTTCGGTCTCATCTTCTCCTTCAAATCTGGGAGCATTGATCATGACAAACCAATTCTCACAACCTTCAGGTGCATCCCTTTGAACTATTTTGGATGTAATATTCACATAGACCGTGACATCCGCTGAAATTTTCTTGGTATCAAAAATGCCCTTGAATTCCGCAGCATAATCATCCGCAAAAAACAAATTGTGTACATCCAATTGCGGGAATGATTTCTTCATCCCCCAATAAAAAATAATGGCACTGGAAGATCGCTCTTGCTTAAGAATTTTCTCTGGTCGAGGAAAATCAGGCAATAAACGGTGATAAGTGAAATGGGCATCTACGTTGGAAACCACAACATCAGCAGGGATAAAATTATCTTTCACCCAAACTCCCGTTACCAACTGTTTATCAGTATTATTAATCGCCGAATATTCTATTCTTTCAACAAGGCAATTCAACTGAACATCTACCTTGCACAAATCCAGTAAATGAAGCAAGGCATCTGTAATTTGGTGCATTCCATTTTTGGGTAAGAAGGCACCTATGCCATGTTCCAAGTGTGGAATCATGCTCATCATCGCCGGAGTTGAATACGGATTACTACCATTGTAAGTGGCAAAGCGATTCATCAATTGAACCGTCTTTGGATTTTTAAATTGGCGCTGGTTGAATGAATGAAGGCTCCCTATTACAGGCAGCACTGGAATCGACATCAATGCTCTCCAAAAAGACCATGTCTTCCAAGGCAACCGGCGAAGGCTTGATTCTAAAAAAACAGGCTTGGTTGTATGATAAACCCATGCTGCCTTTTTGAAATAGCGAAGTACAATTGATTTGGATTCTCCTAGTTTTTTAGATATCTCTTCACTCCATTCATCGAGATCAGCATGAGCATGGAGTTCTGTTCCATCAGACCAAAAGTAATGGGCAATGGGATCCAAACGCTGAATGGGAAATTGAGTATCGAAATCTTCCCCACACAATAGATAAAGCTCTTTTATTAGTTCGGGCAAAGTAAACAAACTAGGACCCAAATCAAACCGATAGTCACCAATTTTTTTTTGACTTAATTTACCACCAAGATGATTTGATGCCTCAAAAATTGAAACCTTATAACCTGACTTAGCAAGTCTAATGGCTGTAGCCATTCCCGCAACACCTGCGCCAATGACAACAGCTTTTTTCATACGTTAAAACCCTTGAACACCATTAACCGTGGTGTATTTTAATACAAGGTTCTTATTGGGGTAAATTCGTTTAAAAGCACTTTGCACCATGATAGTGGCTTCATGGAATCCACACAAAATCAATTTCAATTTACCTGGGTAGGTATTGATATCACCAATGGCATAAAGTCCGGGAACATTTGTACTGTAATCCAAGGTATTGACTTCAATGGAATTTTTATCAATGTTCAGCCCCCACTCTGATAATGGTCCCAACTTTGGGGACAGACCAAACAAGGGAAGCCAATGGTCGGTTGATACCGTTTCTGGCTCACGCCCGTCAATATTGACAACGATTGATTCCAATTTGTCTTCACCATTCAATCCAACTACCTCAGCATTGGTGATGAGTCGCATCTTTCCACTCTCACTCATGTCCATAACCTTTTGAACGCTATCTAAGTGTCCTCTGAAGCTGGTAGAACGGTGAATCAATGTTACATGCTCAGCTACACCGTTGGCTAAGAAAATGGACCAATCCAAAGCGCTGTCACCACCGCCTGAAATAACCACTCTTTTACCCCGATAAAATTCCGGGTCTCGAACGATATACTCTATGCCCTTGTCTTCAAAATCGGTAATATTGACAATGGGTGGTTTTCTCGGTTCAAAACATCCCAAACCACCAGCAATAGCTACAATAGGAGCCTTGTGCTTTGTGCCGCGATTGGTGGTAACAATGAAATGATCATTTTCATCTTTTTCAAAAATTTCAGCTCTCTCCCCCAATGTAAAAGTGGGTTTGAAAGGCTCAGCCTGTTTCATCAGATTGTCAATGAGATCCCCTGCCAATACCTCAGGGAAACCGGGAATATCGTAAATGGGCTTCTTAGGATAAATTTCTGTCAACTGGCCACCTGGTTGAGGTAAGGCATCGATCAAATGACATTTTAATTTGAGCAATCCGGCTTCAAATACAGTAAACAATCCGCAAGGTCCGGCACCGATGATGATGATGTCTGATTCTATCATAATGAAAAAATATGGTCTTCAAAATTAGAAATGGAGCTCTAAGTGAAAACACAAACCATTAACATTTATCACACAATAATGTTCATAAGGAATACAATAAATGCTATCAACACATCAGGGCTGATAATCTTTCTATTGAGCGTAAATAGAAGCCTAAAAATCATAGCTATTATTGCTTGTACTAATCTTTTGAAGCAATGAACTTACAAGAAATGGGAATTCCAGCAGTAGACTTGGCTGGTTTTATAAATGGCAATCATGAGGAGAAGATGGCTTTTGTTTCTCAATTGGGAAAGGCCTATGAAGACATTGGATTTGTAGCTGTGAAAAACCATCTCATTCAGACCCAAACGGTTGAAACACTCTACAAAGAAGTTCAGAATTTTTTTGATCTTCCTTTGGAACAAAAGTTGAAATACGAGATTCCTGGATTAGCTGGTCAACGCGGTTATACCTCTTTTGGTAAAGAACACGCAAAAGATTCTAATGCAGGAGACCTCAAGGAGTTTTGGCATTTTGGTCAAGAAGTCACTGACAATGATCCTATAAAATCTGAATATCCAGACAATGTATTCACCGAGGAATTGCCCAATTTTAATGAGGTTGGACTGAAGGCATATAGAGATTTAGAAAACACAGGCCGCTTTATGTTGAGGGCCATTGCGCTCTATTTGGGTTTGGATGAGTTTTATTTCGATTCAAAAATCCATAATGGGAATAGCATTTTAAGACCCATTCATTATCCGCCAATCACCCAGGAGCCCAAATCCGCTGTTAGAGCTGGTCAACATGAAGACATTAATCTGATAACACTTTTGATTGGCGCCAGTGCTGAAGGATTGCAAGTTTTAAATAAAAAAGGCGAGTGGATTGATGTCACTGCCCTACCCGATCATATTGTAGTGAACGTTGGCGATATGTTGCAAAGACTAACCAATGGCAAGTTAAAATCTACAACACACCGTGTTATCAATCCTCCTCGAGAAAAATGGAATACTCCGAGATATTCTATTCCCTTTTTCTTGCATCCCAGAAGCGAAATGCCATTGGATTGTCTAGAAAGCTGTATCCCTAAAGGTGATGAACCCAAATGGGAACCCATAACAGCTGGAGCCTACTTGATGCAACGTTTGGATGAAATTGGTTTAACCAAATGAAGATTAGAATTTCAGACAAAAAATTTCGTGTTCGTTTCTCTACTATCGACAAGGATACTTGGTTCGAGCAAAAATGTTGTCATTTAAGTCTACCACCTTTTTTACATTTTGAATTCCATTGCTCAGATGTGACAGACGACACCATGAAAATGATCAACGGTTGCATCACCATTTATTTGAACAAAGACGCTTTTTTTTCGTTCCTTCAAAATGATGTTGAGCGCTATGCATTTTCTGTTGGTGATATCACCGTAGATATAGAAAAGGACTATCCTTGTTCTCATCAGGATACTAAAAACGATTACACATTTACAAGACCTTGATGCTGGCAGATAACCACGGCCGAAATTTTGGATACATTCGGATTGGGTTAACCGATCAATGCAATCTTAGATGCAGATATTGCATGCCTGAGCAAGGTTTGTCGTGGATTCCCAAAAGTGTTTTGATGACAAGCGATGAGTTGAAGTTGCTTTTGTATTGGTTTAAAAATTGGGGAATAGGTAAAGTCCGATTTACCGGCGGAGAACCATTGGTGCGAAAAGATTTTTTGGAAATCCTTAAACATGCCAATGAGCTGAATTTTGATTCATTGCACCTTACCACCAATGGATTGCTTACCGAAAAATATTTGCCTGAGATAAAAAAATTGGGCATCCGCCACATCAATTTCTCACTAGATACATTGGATCCCATTCAATTCGAAAAAATCACAAGACGAAATGAAATAAACAAAGTTTTATCTTCCATTGATACTGCTTTGAAACTTGATTTTAAAGTCAATGTCAATACGGTTTTGTTAAAAGATACAACAGAAAAGGAATGCGTCCAACTAATGACATGGAGTTTAGAAAAGGGAATACACTTGCGTTTCATTGAAGAAATGCCTTTTAATGGACAAGGTATTCAACCGGACTGGCACTGGAATTGGCGCAGAATTGAAGAAATGTTTTTTCATCACTTTCCCATGTTGACCAAGATGGAATCCAACTTGAATGCGACTTCGGTTTCTTTTCAAATTGAAAATAAAAGAGGGAGCATCGGATACATTGCTGCTTACAGTCGAACCTTCTGTGGAACCTGCAACAGATTGCGATTAACTCCAGATGGTCGTTTGCATCATTGTTTGTACAGTGAAAAATTTTATCCCCTATTGAACAATTTGAGAAAGGGAAAAAAGGAAGACGAAATATTTCAAGAGATTGACACATTTGTAAAAGGAAAGTCCATCAATGGATTTGAAGCTGAAAAGGAAAACCAGCATTTTGGAATGAGTATGGCAAAAATTGGAGGGTAACGTGATCAGTGTAAAACAAGCGCAAAGTATTTTATCTGAAATCTCTTGCCATTGGGGAGCAGAGATTATTCCATTTGAACAATGCGACGGAAGATTTTTGGCTGAGGATATTTTGACTGACAGAGACTTTCCATCTTTCGACAGAGCCATGATGGATGGCTTTGCCATTCGATGGGTGGATTGGCAAAAAGGACAACGTACTTTTCAATACCAACATCAACAATGGGCGGGATCACCTTTGATTTCATTACAGGGTTATGAATCTTGCGAAATAACAACTGGCGCGGCTGTTCCCAACGGCTTTGATGTTGTTATTCCAGTTGAAAAAATAAAATTGCATTCCAATGGGTCATTTGAATGCCGTGAATTGGATAAAATAAAAACAGGTTGGAATATTCAGACGCAAGGAAGCGAATTCAAATGTGGAGAAATAGCACTTAAAAAAGGCACGTTAATTACACCGGCCGTCAAAGCTGTCCTGGCATCGTGTGGAGTGATAAATCCGATGGTATTCAAACAGCCCTCTATCGGGATTGTTTCAACAGGAGATGAATTGGTCCCTGTTGATCAGTCTCCACTGCCCCATCAGATCAGAACTTCCAATGCCCATGCGTTGAAGAGTTTGGTTCTTTCTTTTTCTCAAAAGATTGACATTTTCCATTTGAATGACAATCCTGATGAAATCCTCGAGTGGCTAGAAAAACATGCTACTCAGTTTGATGTGCTATTGTTTTCTGGAGGGGTTTCAAAAGGTGGCAAAGATTACTTGCCCCAATTGTGGCAGCAATCAGGATTCCAAAATCATTTTCATGGAATATTGCAAAAGCCAGGAAAGCCCATGTGGCTTGGCAGCAAGAACAATACAGTGCTTTTCGGATTTCCTGGCAATCCTGTTTCTACGTTAACTTGCGCCATTGCTTATTTAATGCCATGGATACGACAGCAATGGTCATCCAACAATAACACTTTCATGGTTCAACTTTCAGAACGCATTGAAAAACATGAGCAATTGGATTTGTGGATTCCTGTTGTTATTAAAAACAATTCCATCAATGTTTTAGCATATAAAGGAAGTGGGGATTTGATCGGGTTTTCAAAACTTTCCGGTATCCTGCATATACCCTCTCAATCTGTCGTTAACATTATTAACGAAGATTATCGTTATTATCCTTGTTCAATCCTATAATTTCACGAAATGAATTACATGAAATCCTTTTTCCCTTTCCTTTTCTGCGCTTTCTTATCTCTAGGAATAACAGCACAATCAGAAAACACGAAATCCTTGAATGTTTTTGTACGATGCAGTTCCTGGTGTTATACGGACTATTTAAAAACCGAGATTACTTGGGCCAATTTTGTTCAAGACCAATTTGTTGCCGATGTCAATCTGCGTATAAGTGCATTGGGAACAGGAAGTGGTGGATTTGAATATCAATTGATTTTTGAGGGTAGCAATAACATTAAACACCTTATTGATACCGTACAATTCAATACCAATGCGATTAATACAGATAATGAAATCAGGGAAAAGCTGAAAAATTATGTTTCTATGGGACTGGTTCGTTATGCTTTACAATTAGAAAAGATCAACGCACTTCAGGTTGTTTCCAATGATAGCCTTGAGTTAAATGAAATGGGCGTTGGCAGTAATCCTGCAGAAGACCCTTTCAATGCGTGGGTATTCAATTTTAGTGTAAATGGATACAGCAATGGACAAGATACTTATCGCTCTACCAGCATGGGAAGTAATTTTTCTGCCAATCAAAACAAAGAAACCCATAAAATCAGAATTGGCAGTTATTACAACAATAACATACAACGTTACAATTACATGGGATTCAAAGACAAATTTTCAAGAGAGACTTATTCTGGGTATTTTGCTTATGCTAAAACCATCACACCCCATTGGTCTTTTGGTACTTTTCATGATTACTCCCATAGTGATTACGAAAATATTGAAAATAGTTTTTCACACAATGTTGCTTTTGAATACAATATTTTTGATTTCAAAGAATCTCAAACCAAGCAATTGACCTTTTCTACGTATTTAGGTAGCCAATACAACCACTACCAAGACACAACCATTTATCTTAAAACCAAGGAATGGCGACCTTCAGGACAGTTCAATATCAACGGTTCCTTTAATCAAACATGGGGTTCTTTTGGAATTGGTATCAATACTGAGTTTTTCTTAGATAATGTTAAACAAAATACAACCAATATCAATCTAGAATTGAACGCAAGGATATACAAGGGGCTTTCTGTCAATTTCTATGGCTATTATTCCTTGATCAGAAACCAAATCTACTTACCCAAGCAAAACGCAAGCTTAAATGAGGTTCTTCTTCAACAACAGGCGGTGGCCACCAATTATTCCTATTATTATTCCATTGGTTTGAGCTATCGTTTTGGATCAATATTCAATAATGTGGTCAATACTCGATTCACCAACGAACTCTAATTGGCAATTGGTTTTACTTATCCGTTATGAAGGCAATAACCATTGTTAAGGACATTCGTTTTTGGATTGCTTTTTTCTTTGTTATCCGTTTGATCGGGATTACCAATCCTCCATTAGAGGTTGGACACAATTGGCGACAAACCACAGTTACAATGGTTGCCCGCAATTTTTTAGAGGTTGATAATAATATATTTTATCCTCGAGTTGATTTTGCAGGTGATAAAACAGGAATCACAGGAATGGAATTTCCTGTTCTGAATTATCTAATCTATGCAACCTCCAAAATTTTTGGCTATCAGCATTGGTATGGGCGACTTATTAATTTGACCGTATCTAGTTTTGGTCTTTGGTTCTTTTATTTACTAATACGTCGCTTCTATAAGGAAGAAATTGCCCTGTACTCTACTCTGATTCTCAGCGTTTCCATTTGGTTTCAGTTTTCTAGGAAAATAATGCCCGACACCTTTGCCATGTCCATTATTATGGCTGGAATTTATTTCGGTGTATTATATCTCTTTAATGATAAAAAGCAACGCAAAGCGATTTACTTGACTTGTTATTTCTTGTTTATTATGATTGGTGTTTTGGCCAAGTTGCCTGCCGGATTTTTGTTGGGAATAATGGTTCTGTTCTTGTTCAGCACCACAATAGAAAAGCAAAGAAAAATAGGGTTGGTATTGGTTACAACAACTGCCTTGATTCCAGCTTTCCTTTGGTATTTTTATTGGGTGCCTTACTTGGTGAACCACTTCGGATTCTGGCATTTTTTTATGGGTAAAGATTCACTCACTGGACTATCTGAACTTTTCATGAATGGTCATGAGACATTGAAAAAATTCTATGATACAGCTTTGAAATACGTAGGGTTTATGGTTTTTCTTTTCGGACTTTTTTATGCGGTTAAGCGAAAAGAAAAATCATTGATTCTCCCCTTTGTCATTTGCTTTTTGCTGTTTTTTGTCATCATGATGAAAGCGGGGTTCACTTTCTCTCATCATAATTATTACATCATTCCCTTTGTCCCCTTAATGGCTTTAATAGCAGGCTATGGTGTCACTTGCATTCCCTCAAGACCATGGAGAATAGTCATTTTGTTCGCCATTATCATTGAAGGTATTGCCAATCAGCAACATGATTTTTTTCTGAAAGAAAAACAAATGTCGTTGTTGGAATTGGAGTCTGATTTGAATGAATTCACCCAACCACATGAACTCATTGCCATCAACAGCGGTGACTACCCTACTCCCATGTACTTTACACATAGAAAAGGTTGGATTTTGCACAATGAAGATTTAAAAGAAGAAAGGAAATTAAAAGAACTTCGGGAAAAAGGATTGCGTTGTGTCGTTATTTTAAATGACAATCCTGTGGTTTTATCTCATTTTTCATTTCTCCGGTTGGTGTGCAAAAACAGTCATTATTCCATTTATCAATTTTGAAGACAACAAGTAAGCTTCTTTTATTGTTATGCTGTTGTCTGAATCTACCTATCATGTCCCAAAAACACATTGAAAATCCTGCATTGTCTTATTGGACAACAATGGATGAGCATTTAAAAACGCCCTTGGACAAAGGGAAATTCGTCAATCTGGAATTTCCTTTTCAACCAGATTACAAGGCCTTTCGCAAATGGAAGAATGAAGTGAATCCCTATTTAGAAGAGAAACAAAATTCAAAATGGTCCGTACCTATTTCAGACACTATTCAAGATTTGTTTGCAAATGAGGATTATTGTGTTTGGTTGGGACATTGCACTTTTCTCATTCAAATCAATGGTACTAGAATCATAACCGATCCTGTCTTTGGTTCAGCCACTCCCTTTTATCCAAGAAAAAGCGTGTTGCCCTATGATGTCAAGAATTTGCCAAACATAGATTTTATTCTAATGTCTCACGACCATAGAGATCATTTGGATTTATGGTCATTGAGGCAATTAAAAAAGAAAAGTCCTGATGTCAAAGTATTGACAGGTCTAAAAATGAGTGGATTACTCCAGCGGGTTTTCAAAAAAAGTAATATCATCTGTGCGGGATGGAATCAAGTTTTCATCGATTCTCCATTCACCATCATTTTTGTTCCCGCAAGGCATTGGTCCAAAAGGGGATTGTTTGATTTTAATGATCGACTTTGGGGTGGGTTTGTGATTCAAACCACGAATAAAAACATCTATTTCTCTGGTGATACGGGTTATGGATCGCACTTCAAAACCATTGGTGAACGCGTTCATCTGGATTATGCATTAATCGGCATAGGAGCTTATCAACCAGAATGGTTCATGGAATGCAATCACATCAGCCCATCCAATGCGATCAAAGCATTTGACGAGATGAAAGCGAATTATATGGTACCCATGCACTATGGTTGTTTTGATTTGAGCAATGAAAGCCTTGAAGATCCAATAAGGGTTTACCAAAACATCAAACTGTATCATCCTAAATCCAATCAACTTTTGGTTCCCAAATTGGCCGAAAATATTTTTTTGCTTCATCACTGAAACACGCTGAATTAAAGAGTAAATTGCAGGCTTGGTATATGTTTAGGCAGTCCTCTGGATATCATCAATTGGCATTCATGCTATTGGCCATGCTCATAGGTGTTGGTATGGTTGCCCTGTTTTCAAATCAATCGATAGAACTCAAACGATTCAGTTATTTTTCAGAATTGAATACAACCAACCAAAAGGAGAATGTGGCCAAAGCATTTGAGCAGTATAAGCAAGAATCTCAAATTGAAAAGGCGTCATTCCAAGGTCAGCGTGAAGAAAGAAATCGACTCAATCGTTTTTTTGGAAGTTTGGATACCTTAAAAGAAAAAGGAGGGAGCTTTCACATTGCCTATTTCGGGGATTCTCAGATTGAGGGAGATTTGTTGACGCAAGGATTGCGCGCTCGAATTCAAAAAAAATGGGGGGGCAATGGAATTGGGTGGATGCCAATAACTTCCATTGTCGCAGGATTTAGGGTGACCATCAATCATGGTTTTAATGACCTTTGGAGCATCACAGATTTCTTGAGTTATCATAAAAAACAACCTTTTCCTGTTGGTCCCACTGGACAAGTTTTTGGAGGACGACCAGGTGCCAAATGCTCTTTCGCAGCCAAGTCATACCCATTCCAAAATGCCCAATTGATTGCCCACCCCAAATCAGCGGGTAAGTTCAAATTTACTTTTGATCAAGATGAACTGAATTTAACTTGGCCCGACTCCACTCAAACAGGATATGTTATGGACATCAGGAATAAGCCTTTTAAAAAAATGTCTGTATTGGTTGAGGAAGGAGAGCCCAAATTGTATGGTATTAATTTCGAAAAAGGCGATGGTTTGTATGTTGACAATTTTGGTTTTAGAGGCAATTCAGGAAACTCTTTGAGCTTACTCAACATCGAAATGATGAATGCCATTGATAGTGCTATCCACACCCCTTTGGTCATTGCTCATTATGGATTAAACGTTATCGGACATGGAGTGGAAGACTATAGGAATTATGAGATTACAATGGGTCGCTCCATTGAACATTTAAAAAAGTGTTTTCCCCATTCGGATATTTTGTTAATTGGCATGACAGACAAGGCCTACAAAGAGAATGGTAAATGGGATACTGACCCAACAGTGCTCCACCTTTTACGTAGCCAACAAAAAATTGCCAACGAGCATGGAGTAGCCTACTTCAGTTTATTTGATGCCATGGGTGGCCCCGGTTCCATGCGAAGCTGGGTGCAGGACTCCGTACCCAAATTAGCCAATAATGATTACACCCATATGACCCACAAGGGGTCTGATTATTTGGCCCAATACATTTACAAATACTTAATTGATTCCTATGCCTATTATTTGGAAAGTAAAAGATAATATCCTCACATTTTTAATGCTATCAATGATGTTCATGATGGGTTTGTCATCATGGTCACAGCGCATTTCATTGAATGATAGCTTAAAGGGTTTTACTGAAAATCTGGAAAATAGATTTCAATTGAAAAAACAACTCAATAACGATCTTTTCATTTTACATCTTGGAGATAGTCACATTCAACCTGGAGGAATGACCATCCCATTGTCCGAAGCCATTCACTCCGTTTATGGAAATGCAGGTTATGGATTAGCATTTCCATATCAAGTGGCAAAAACAAATGGTCATGATGGTTACCAAACAAAATCAAATGTTGCTTGGCAAGTCAGTAAAATCATTCATGCTAAAAAGGAATTCCCTGTTGGGGTCAGTGGATATACCATTCACACAGAGGATGTCAATGCCAAAATAACTTGGGAGTTTGATTCATTGAATTTTAGTCATCAGGTGCAGCGCATTGACCTTTTTCACGCCAACGTATACGACTCTAATTTCTCTTACCAGATTATCAGTGAATATGGTGAATATGCTAAACCACTTAGACACCTCTCTGATCCTTGCCATAGCGTATTCATTCTCGAAAAACCCACTTTTGTTTTCGATCTCTTGCACGAACAACAATTCTCTTTTCAAAAATCATCAACCCTTTATGGTATTAAAGTTAGCAATGGCGACACTGGTGCCATTGTGTCTGCCATTGGTGTAAATGGTGCTACCTACCAACATTATTCAGAAAGCATTGAGTTCAGGAATCAATTGGAAAAATTAAATCCTGATATCGTTGTCATTTCATTGGGGACCAATGAAGCTTTTCAATTCGGGGAATTTGATGACACGACTTTTTTTGATCAAAGTCTAAACTTGATTCAAATGATCCGCAGTATTGATTCACAACCGGTAATCGTACTCACAACTCCCCCTGCGGTGAGCAAAGTACAATACAAAAACAAAAAATCCTATTTCGTTCCAAACCCCCTGGTTCCCCGTGTCAGAGGGGTGATCAATGAAATTGGATCTCTATTGAATATTCCCGTCTACGATTTGTACGCGTACATGGGTGGAGAAGACAGCATGAAAAATTGGGCACAATTGGGAATGACTGACAAAAAACGAATACACTTTTCTCCAAAAGGATACCGTATTCTTGGGGAGGGTATGAGAAACGCTATCGACAATCATCTGCCTCAATAACTTGTTGCTATGGAAGACCCATTTTTAGCGCTGTTATTCCAGCAATTGATTTATCAGCCAGATTCGCCTTTGGTTTTTAATTCCTCTTTCTTTTTGTTCTTCTTTACCTTCTTTTTCATTGGATATGCTGCGTTGTATAAAAAAACAACAGCGCGATTAAGTTGGGTTGTTTTTTTCTCGCTTTACTTCTTCTACAAGGCATGCGGGTATTATGTGGGCCTAATTTTGTTGGCCTCTGTTGTCGATTTTTATATCAGCCATTGGATATATAAAAGCACGAACAAGGATAAGAAACGGGGTCTATTAGTTTTCAGCATCGTTATCAATCTTGGACTTTTGTTTTATTTCAAGTATACCGATTTCTTTATTCAACTTTGGAATCAATGGGGTGAACATCAGGTATCTATGCTCAATCTGATTTTACCTGTTGGTATTTCATTCTATACTTTTGAAAATTTAAGTTATACCGTTGATGTATATCGCGGTCACTTTAAGCCAGTCAAAAAGTGGTTGGATTATATTTTCTTTCTTTCTTTTTTTCCCAAATTAATGATGGGACCTATTGTAAGAGCTGCCGATTTTTTGCCCCAAATAAGACAACATTGGGAATTAAAAAAACAAGATATCGCTTTTGGCTTTTTCTACATTTTCACAGGTTGTTTTAAAAAAGTAGTCATCAGTGATTACTTGTACAATCAGATTGTTTCTGTGGTATTTGATGATCCTACGAGATACAATGGCGTTTATAATCTAACCGCAGTTTATGCTTATGCACTTGTGATATATTGCGATTTTAGTGGATACTCAGATATGGCCATTGGCATTGCACGTTGGATGGGGCTGAAAATTGACACCAATTTCCTTGCACCCTATCAAAGCAAGTCCATTACCGAGTTTTGGAGAAGATGGCACATTTCTCTTTCCTCTTGGCTAAGAGACTATTTGTATATCCCGTTGGGAGGTAACCGCAAAGGCCTGATCAGAACCTACGCTCACTTGCTCATCACCATGCTCTTGGGAGGATTTTGGCATGGCGCCAATTGGACCTTCATTATTTGGGGAGGTTTGCATGGTGCAGCGCTTGCTTTGGACAAATGGCGAATTGATTTTTTGAAAAATAGAAATTTGAAATTTCAACTGCCTTCGGTTCTTTCCATGATACTCACCTTCCATTTTGTGGTGTTTTGTTGGATTTTCTTCGGTCCTGATAGTTTGGAAAAAAGTACAATCGTCCTCCACCAAATCATTTACAATTTTGATCTGTCCACTTTAAGTGCTTTTATAGCGCATTACCAATCTGTCTTGTGGATGATTGTTGCAGCAATCACATTACATTGGATGCCGCTTTCATGGAATGAAAAAACCATTGACTGGCTTTCCCACCAAAGTCAATGGTTATATATTCTCATCGGTTGGGTGATGCTGATGGTTTTTGCCTATTACAAATCCGACACCATCATCCCCCCCATCTATTTGCAATTTTAATCGGTCAAATTCTTGTGACGGTTGTACCCTGTTCATCCACGCGCACTACTACTACTTCTCCTCTGAACAAAATTCTAAAGGTGTAGGAATTCCATTGTTTGGGGAGCATGGCATTGAAGGTCAACTCACCATTCTTAACCCGCATCCCACCAAATCCTTGAACGATCGACATCCATGTTCCCGCCATTGAGGTAATGTGCAATCCTTCATGGGCCTCATGGTTGTAGTCATCTAAGTCCAATCTTGAGGTTCGCATGTACATTTCAATGGCCTTCTCTTCATAGCCCAATTTGGCCGCAAGGATACTGTGAACACAAGGTGACAAACTGGATTCATGTACTGTCATAGGCTCATAGAAATCAAAGTTGGCTTTGATGACCTCATCACTAAATCGATCCTCAAAAAAGTACAAACCTTGAAGAACATCAGCTTGCTTTATAAAACAACTTCTTAAAATTCTATCCCAGCTCCAATGCTGATTGATGGGGCGTTCTGCCTGATTCAAGTCAGCGGCCTTCATTAAAACTTTATCCAAAAAGCCATCTTGCTGTAAGTAAATCTGGCCATTATCATGAGTGGGATAATACATCTTGGCTGAGATATTCAACCATTGTGCACCCTCTTCTTTGCTCCAATTAAAGTTGGACACTGCCCTTTTGTATTGCTCAGGATCTTGGGTTTCAAGTCCTTCAATGCAATCATAAGCATACTCTAAACACCAAACGGCTATGTAATTGGTGTACCAGTTATTGTTGACGTTGTTCTCGTATTCATTTGGCCCAGTAACGCCATGCATGACATATTGCTGCTTGTACTCACTCCAATGCACCCGTTGTGCCCAAAAACGGGCTATGCCCAAAAGAACTTCCCAACCTGTCTCACGAACATAACTTTCATCTCCGGTGTATTGGGTATAATTGTATATGGCATAGGCAATAGCGCCATTGCGGTGAATCTCTTCAAAAGTAATTTCCCATTCATTATGACACTCCTCGCCGTTCATGGTAACCATCGGATACAAAGCTGCTCCGTTAGTAAAACCCAACTTCTGAGCATTCTCAATGGCTTTACCCAATTGCTTGTGGCGATAATGTAATAACTGCTTGGCCACTTCTTGATTCTTAGTAGCCATGTAAAACGGAATACAGTATGCCTCTGTATCCCAGTAGGTGGATCCTCCGTATTTTTCACCGGTAAAGCCTTTTGGACCAATGTTCAAACGAGCATCGGTACCTGTATAGGTTTGATTCAGGTGAAAGATATTGAAACGAATACCCTGTTGGGCCTCCTCGTTGCCTTCAATGACAATATCTGCCATCTCCCAGATCCTGGCCCAAGCTTCTGTGTGTGCTTCAAGCAATGATTGATAGCCCGTCTCATGAGCACGTTTCGAATGCGCTTTGGAACGTTCAATCACATTTTCGTCGTACAATGAATTCTCTAATCCAATAAACTTGTGGAGTACCACTGTTTGATTCATTTGCAATTGGCCTTTGAAGTGAGAGGCCACAAATGAACTTTCCTTTTCATCTCTTACCCAATCCAAACCTGATACTTGATGAGACATGGCCACAGAAAGATCAAATCCCGTTTTCTTGGTTTTTGAAGCAACAAATCCAACACCTCTTTCAACTTCCTGCGCTATGGATTCCCAAAAAATTTCGTCATAGTTGGCATCATGATTTTTGACATTGCCATCCATTGACGAAATCAATTCCAACGACACACCATGGCTCAATGCCTCAACTTTTACTTCAATGGCTGCAATGCTTTCATCGGCCATACTGATGAATCGCTCAAATGAAAAGCGACAATCTACGCCATTGGAAAAATGAGCAATGAAAGAACGAGACAAAACACTGCGTTTCATGTCTAATTCACGCACAAAATCAGAAACCCTTATTGTGGCCAAATCCAACTCTTCACCATTGACCAAAACACGTACGCCATGCCATGCTGTAGCATTTAATACCTTGGCGAAATACTCTGGATAGCCATTTTTCCACCACCCCACTCTGGTTTTGTCTGGATAATACACACCCGCCACATAAGAACCTTTCAAGTGTTTGCCTGAATAATGCTCTTCGTGATTGGCTCGTTGTCCAAACTTCCCATTTCCTAAACTGAAAATACTTTCAGAGCTCTGGTGGTATCGCGCATCAAAACCATTTTCAATGATCTTCCAAGGATCTGTTTTCAAATACTGAATCATACAAGAATTGTATTAATGACTGAAAAATTTATTGTTTAATAAATCAATATCGATAAAAGATAAATCGGTAACAACAAAGTCTGCTTCTGTTAAATCCACTGCTTGACCAATTCCCACGCAAAAAAATCCACCCGCCTTGGCAGCTGCTACTCCACTCACAGCATCTTCAAATACAATGGTGGATGCAGGAGAAACTTTCAATGCCTCAGCGCCCTTCAAGAAAACTTCAGGATCGGGTTTGGAACGAGAAACCACGTTGCCATCAATGACAACATCCAACAAAGAAGCAATCCCCAATTTTTCAATGATCAATGGTGCATTTTTAGAAGCTGAACCTAGAGCTGTCTTGATGCCGTTTGCCTTCAATGATTGGAGCAATAATGTCGCACCAGGCAAAGCATCGTTAGGTGTTAATTCTGATACAAGTGATAGATACCACTCGTTTTTGTCTTGCATCATTTGTGTTTTCTCTTCTTCAGAAAAAACCTGAGTGGTTTTTGAAAGAATATAGTTCAGACTCTCCAAACGTGATAAACCCTTCAATTGTTCATTGTCGTGGTGGGTGAAAGTAACTCCTATTCTTTCCTGAGCCAGACGCTGCCAAGCAGAAAAGTGATGGCGCGCTGTATCTACCAGCACGCCGTCTAGATCAAATAAACACGCTTCCAACATAACTTAGGAAATCGCGTTAGCAAAAACATACTTTACATGATAATCAACCAACCCATCAATGGGCTTTTTGATGACACGTCCAAGATGTATTCCTTCTTGCTGTGCTGCAATTTCTAAGCAATGTTTGAAGTAATGTGAAATAGAACCCACAAAATGAACAGGGGCCGTTTCCCAATTGCTAAAACACTTAACATGTATATCAATGAAATCACGCATGCCACGTACCACCCAATTGATGACATGAGGATGATGCGCATGCTCTCCAATAAAGCGTGTAAAACTGGCCAAGAAAACGTTGGCATTGGGTTCGCGGTAAACGCGAGAAATAAATTCATCTTTGGAAATAGAGAAAGTAGCTTCAAAAGCTTCTTTCAAATCTGCGGGCAATTTGCGGTAGAAATATTCGCGCAATAAGATTTTTCCAAAATAACTTCCAGAGGCTTCATCACCTAAAATGAAAGCCAATGAAGGAACTTCTTCATGGATTTCCTTACCGTCAAATGAACAGCTATTGGATCCAGTACCCAAAATACAAGAAATGCAGTCTTGACCATCGTAAGTGGCATAAGCGCAGCCTACCAAATCATGATCAACAACGATCTCGGCATTAACGAAAACACTTTTTAATCCGCGCTCAATGATGGCGCACATCACATCCGTGCTACTGCCCGCACCATAGAAATAAATATTCTTTACTTTATCGGCATACAATGCCAATGGCGCATTGCCACGAATGGAAGATTCAACAACTGTTTCATCATGAAAATAGGGATTTAATCCCATGGTTTCAAAATTTCCCAAGCGCTTGCCTTGCTTGTCAATCAGGGCCCAATCACATTTAGTGGATCCGCTGTCTGCAATTAAAATCATGTTATTCTTGTTTTGGTTTTGGTAAAAATGAGGAGAGATAAGCCCATTAGTAGGGTCCATCTCTCTTCAATCTCTATTTATTCATTATCATTCATATTGTCTTTTAGGACCACTGAGCCACCAGTTCAACTACGCGCTCAGAGTATCCTGCTTCATTGTCATACCAGCCCATAACTTTCACCAAGTTTCCGTTGGCTGAGGTAAGATCTGCATCGAAAATACAAGAATGTTTGTTTCCTACAATATCAATGGATACAATGGGATCTGAACAGTATTCAATGATGCCCTTCATTTCATTCTCTGCAGCCTTTTTAATGGCTGCATTTACTTCCTCTTTCGTTACATTTCTTTTCAAGATAACCACCAAGTCGGTCAATGAACCATCTGGAGTGGGGACACGGACTGCTACTCCGTCCAATAATCCTTTTAACTCTGGTAATACTTCACCCACCGCCTTTGCAGCACCAGTTGAAGTAGGCACCATGCTCAAAGCGGCAGCTCTGGCTCTTCTCAAATCCTTATGTGGAGCATCTTGTAGGCGTTGATCTGCAGTGTAGGCATGCACCGTTGTGATGTATCCCTTTTCTATACCAAATGTATCGTTCAATACCTTGGCCATAGGGGCCAAACAATTGGTGGTGCATGAAGCGTTGGACAATACAACATCATCCGCTGTAATGTCTCCATCATTAACACCTAAAACAATGGTCTTGATTCCTCCCGATGCAGGAGCTGAAATAACCACTTTTTTGGCACCCGCAGTGATGTGCTTTTGTGCACCTTCCTTATCGGTGAAAATACCTGTAGATTCAATAACAACATCCACATTCATAGATCCCCATGGCAATTGTGCAGGATCTTTCTGTGCAATGACCTCAATACGTTTTCCATTCACCACCAAAAAGTTACCATCTGCAGCAACATCCGCTTTCACTCTTCCGTGAATACTATCATACTTTAACAAATGCGCCAATGTTTTAACATCCGTCAAATCGTTGATGGCTACGACATCCAAACCTTCTTTTTCAATGATGCTTCTGAAACACATTCTTCCGATGCGTCCGAAACCATTTATTGCAATTCTTTTCATTTTTTAATTTGTTTTTTAGAACAACTGTTCTGTTATTATTTAAATCGAAAGAATGCGGGCAATGCGCAACTCATCACGATTAGGCATATTTCTCCTCGTGATACTTTCTTCAAGCGATGTGTAGGTTTCTTGATCATTAACAAGACCCACCATTACGTCTTTTCTTCCTTGTAAAATTCCTTCTACCGCAGCTACACCCATTCGGCTGGAGATCACGCGATCGTAACAACTGGGTGCTCCACCTCTTTGTAAGTGGCCCAAAACAGAAACGCGTGTGTCGTATTCTGCATATTTTTCTGTTACTTTCTTGGCCAATTCATAAGCTCCGCCGCTTTTGCTTCCTTCAGCTACGATGACAATACTGCTCGACTTTCCGCTTTCTTCACTGGCTTTCAAAGTATCCACCAACTCATCAACACTCATCTCATCCTCTGGCAAAATTATGGCAATGGCACCTGCTGCGATACCTGATTTGAGGGCAATAAAACCACTGTTGCGCCCCATCACCTCAACAAAAAATAATCTATTGTGAGAGGTGGCTGTATCTCTGATGCGATCAACGGCATCCACTACTGTGTTTGTGGCTGTGTCAAATCCAATGCAATGATCAGTTCCAAACAAATCATTATCAATTGACCCAGGAATTCCCATTACAGGAATACCATGCTCTTGATACAACAAATGTGCACCGGTAAAAGTTCCATTTCCCCCAATAGCAATCAAAGCATCCACACCATGTTTCTTCAATTGATCAGCTGCTTTGGCTCTGCCTTCCGCCTCATAGAATTCTTTGCTTCGTGAACTTTTTAAAATGGTACCGCCTCTTCCTAAAATTCGAGCAACCGAACGCTCGTTCAAACGTTTAAAATCGCCAGCAATCAATCCTGTGTAACCCTGGAAAATACCATCCACTTCAATGTTGTGGAAAACACATGCCCTGACCACCGCACGAATTGCAGCGTTCATTCCAGGTGCATCACCACCACTGGTGAGTACCCCTATTCGCTTTATGCCATTGTTATTCATTATCGCAAATATAACCAAATTTCAACTTAGTGTATCTTTTACACTAACTATTTTTCAACATCACGTATTTTCGCAACAAACTACTACAAAAAACCTCAAATAAAATGGATGTTTCGGTTGACTGCGTTGTCTTTGGTTTTGATGATGATGAATTAAAGGTTCTACTCATTGAGCAAAAGCAACCCGATGGAAAAACCATCAAACCCCAGAAGGCAGTGCCCGGAGATTTGGTACAAGAAGATGAAGGATTGGACGCGGCGGCTGAGCGTATTTTAAAAGAATTGACCAGCCTACAGGGTATCTATCTTAAACAGTTTCATGCATTTGGTGATCCCAATCGTGTCAGTGGTTTAAAGGACCGCGATTGGTTGCGCAGCTTCAGAACACATCCTGAACGACGCGTTATAACCGTTGGTTATTATTCGCTGGTGAAAATGGACGACTTTAATCCACAGGCGGCATCCTTTGCTAAAAAAGCACAGTGGGTGGATGTCTACAAGATTCCAAATCTTGCTTTTGATCACAACGACATTGTGTCAGAGGCACTCAAAGTGTTGAGACATGAATTGATGGCCGATCACATTGGCTTTGAATTGCTTCCCGAAAAATTCACGCTTTCTCAACTGCAGAAATTGTACGAAATCATCTTGGATAAGAAATTAGACAAGCGAAATTTCAGAAAAAATATCCTCAGAACCAATACGGTAGAACCCTTGGAGGAAAAGCAAAGCGGGGTATTGCACAAGCCTGCGCAATTGTTCTCCGTAAAAAGAAAAAAACAGTGACCTCAATCATTCATTGCGGTCTATAATTCCATTATCATTGCACCATGTATTACTCCAGCTATTTACAACTCGATAAAATATTGGATGCTCAGCATCTAGAAAGCGATAAAGTCAACCAACATGCCCATGATGAAATGCTTTTCATTGTGATTCATCAAGCATATGAACTTTGGTTCAAGCAGATTTTGTTCGAAACCAAATCCATTCATCAAATATTCTCCAATACAACCATCAACGACAACGCTCCTGAAACAGCCACCGCTGTTAGACGCATGAACCGCATTGTAGAAATTTTACGGGTCTTGGTACACCAAATTGACATTTTAGAAACCATGACTCCAATAGATTTCTTGGAGTTCAGAGATTTATTGCGTCCAGCCTCTGGCTTTCAAAGTGTGCAATTCAAAGAGTTAGAAAGTTTATTGGGTCTCAAAATGGAGCAGCGTCATGGTCAATCTTACTACACCAGTCAACTGAATGTAAAAGACTTGGAGCACATAAAGAATGTCTCATCCACCACTTCACTTCTTACTTTGATTGACGGTTGGTTGTCTCGTATGCCTTTTTTTGATGAGGTGACCATTGGCAGTGAAGGTGACTTTTGGAAAACTTATCGAAGCGTTTATGAAGGAACGCTTCGTGAAGAAGAAAAAGGAAATATGGCTCATTTTGACCAAATGTTTTTTGAAGAAAAAGAAGGTGCTAGTCTTTCTCTAAGAGCCAGACGTTCGGCGATGCTTATTAGTCTATACCGTGATATGCCTTTGTTTCAAAATGCATATCGCATCATCAACCATTTATTGGACATTGACGAATTGATGGCCACTTGGAGATGGCGTCACATGAATATGGTTCACCGCATGATAGGCATGCGAAGTGGTACCGGCGGCAGCACGGGTAAAGGCTATTTAAGAGAAGCAGCCATGAAACATTACATTTTCAGTGGATTTGCTGAGTTGAACAGTTACATGGTCAATCGTTCATTATTGCCCGAGCTTCCTTTATCTTTGAACCAGTCTTTAGGGTTCAAAGGTTAATGCTCAGATCCATCGATCCATATCGCCAAGTGGTTGTTGCCAAATATGACAACGACAACAGTGATCTTATTGTCCAAAAAATCAGTAAAGCCGAAAGAGCTTTTTCTAAATGGAAGGTTTTATCTGTACCCGAGAGATTGGAAGGCCTTGAAAAATTGTGTCATATTCTTTCCGAAAGGAAATCCGAATATGCTCATTTGATGGCCACTGAGATGGGCAAACCCATTGGTCAAGGCATGGTGGAGATAGAAAAATGTATCTTGCTCTGTCAGCACTACCTTGAACATGCTGATGATTACCTGGCCACTGTTCACTCAGAGTCAGAAGAAGTCATTACGCAAATAAGACGACGTCCATTTGGTGTTTGGTTAGGCATCATGCCATGGAATTTTCCCTTTTGGCAAGTGTTCCGCTATGCTATTCCGGCTTTGATTGCTGGCAATACAATACTCTTGAAGCACAGTCAATACACCACGGGCTGTGCCCTCAAGATTCAAGAAGCCATCGATGCTGCGTGGTACCATGAAAATTTGTTTCAAGTGTTGTGCATTGCCTCCCATCAGGTAGATGAGGTACTATCTCATCCTGCTGTATGCGGTGTATCGCTTACAGGAAGTGAATCCGCAGGACGCAGTGTTGCGGCTTTGGCAGGGAGAAATATCAAGATGAGCATTCTGGAGTTGGGAGGAAGCAATGCCATGATTGTCGACGAACATGCGGATTTATTGGAGGTCATGGATGGTATTGTCCAAGGTCGATTACTGAATGCTGGTCAATCCTGTATTGCTGCCAAGAGAATCTTGGTTCATGAATCGCGTTGGCATGAAATACAACTGGCTATTTCAGAGCGCATTAAAAATATAAAATGCGGTGACCCTTTATTGGAGGATACCTTCATTGGACCTTTGGTCAATTTAGATGCTGCAGAGCATTTGGAAAAGCAATATCATAGGGGTATTCAACAAGGAGCCGAAGTTATTCTTCCACTGCAACGAACAGGAGCAATGGTTCAACCCGGAATTGTTTTATTGAACAACACCAACAATGTACTTTGGCAGGAAGAGACTTTTGGACCTTTGGTTGTTTTCATGAAATGGAAAGATACGAGAGAATGTCTCAAGCTTCGATCACACGATCACTTTGCATTGGGCACATGCATTTACACGGCTGAACCTGAAAAATGGATTAAAAAATTGCACCACATCCAGGAACCCATGGTTGTCTTCAACAACATCGTGAAGAGCGCGCCACACTTGCCTTTTGGAGGGATAAAAAAATCTGGTTACGGAACGGAGCTTGGGAAAGATGGTATTTTATCTTTTACCTTTCCTCAGGTTATTGTTCTTTAGGAAGAATATTGTCTTTTAATACTTCTGAACCTTCACCTCCTTGCCATTGACCCAGGTACTTTCTTTGATCAGCTTTCCCGACTCATTGTAATCAGAACAAACACCATTCTCCTTTCCCTTGGTGTAATATTGCACCGACTTGGTATTGCCATTCTCGAAATAATACACCCACTTTCCATCTTCCAGCATGTTCTTGTAATTGCCCTCCCATTGCATTTTTCCATTAGGGAAGTACACTTCCTCACGCATCATTTTATCCGTTTTGCTGTCAAAGAAAATGATGACATAAGGCTTTCCATTGGGGTGTTTACGCATGACCTCTCGCTTCCAAGATGGGTCAATTTGAAAAGACATTAAGGTTAAAAAACAAATGGTGGAGAGGAGGGAGAAAGTAGCTTTTATTCGCATGTTCTATATTTGTTCCTCAAAAATAACAAGGACCGAGCCATTTTGACTCAGTCCTTTTATTATCGATTAAAATTTTACAGTATCGGTTTGGGTGGGCGCTGCCTCACCAGGCACTTGCGGTTTTGTGGTATCTTGAACAGCCTTCGGTTTTTGAACTGGACGAGGTCTTCTGTCTTCTACTTCAAATCCCAACTCTTTTAACAAGCTCTCATTGTTCTTCTTCCATTCTTTGGCTTTGGCATTGTTGGGATCAACTTCTAAAATCTTCTCAATCATGCGATCATTGACTTGCATGCGCATTTGCATATCTCTCTCCAATGCATCTTGTTTCTCTTTTTCCAAAGACATGAAATAATCGATTTCTTGCTGATTCAATTGTACCAACTTCTCAGACAACTCCAATCCTTTATCTTTCTTGCCTGCATCGAAATACAACTCTGTCAATCTCCAAAGAATCTGAGGTTGTTCAAAAGGAGCCAATTTATCGGGAATCACAGTCATGCACTTATCCAAAACCTCAGCAGCTTTGTCTTTCTTGCCTTCCTCTATCAATTGCTCTGCAAGGTGCGAGAATTGCAAACGGAGGTTGGCTGTCATTCTGCGGTTGTTTTCATCCAAATAAATATCAGCCTTGTCCATATTGCCCCATTGGAACTTGGTCATCATATTCTCATACATGATGTCACTGTTTACCCCACCATCTACATAAGGATTTGAAGAGCGTTTGTGCAAAATGGGCGTAAAGCGATAAGCCAATCCTTCCAATTGGAAATACTGCTCCAATCCCATGTAGGTATCGCTTCCGGTAGTTACGGCAAAATAAACAGGACGATCCCAATCCATGTTGTTCAATAAGTCCAAAATCATCATCTGTGATTTGGTCAAGTATCTTCTTGGACGACCTCGCTCATCTGTGATTTGGAAAGCGATGGTTCTTACCAAACTGTCTCCAGGATTCATCATTCCTCTGAACTTTTCAGCTTTTGTAGAATCAACGTTGATGAAGAATTTATGATTAGGGAAATAATTGACAAAACGAGATCCGAAGTCCAACATGTCTTTCTTATCATCGCTTTGAACAAACTGCATGGCTTGTTTCAAATTCATATAACCTGCCTTATCCTCGTCCGATTGAATGTAAACCACATCGCGGGTTCCCTGACGGTACTTCTGCTCATTCATACTAAAAGGAACAGGAGCACTTTCATAAGCTCTGCGTTTTTGTTGGTCAATGTACCAATCTGTATTCAGCAAGGACATATTGACCACACGAACATCCGTTCTGATTCCCTCCACTTCTTGCGCATACCACAAGGGGAAGGTATCATTGTCCCCATTGGTAAACACAATGGCATTGGGAGCCAAGCTTTGTAGATAGTTGATGGCCATTGCCAAACCAGTCTCACGCCCCGCGCGGTTGTGATCATCCCATCCTTCTTTGGCCATGAGATAAGGCACTGGGATGGTCAATGCAATCACCACCATGGCTTTCATCATGGCAGACATACCAACTTTCTGCAATAACCAGGCAATTCCCATCCAAACTCCTCCAATCACCAACATGGCCATCAAAGAATAAGACAAACCATGACCAGAACCGCTAACGATTTCCAAAACATAAAACAATGCAGCAGTTCCACCCGCATAAGTAAAAATTTTGGTCAATGACTGCTGTGTCAATTGCGTTGCGAAATAATACAACGCATAAACACCCAATCCAATCCAAATGGCAAACGCATAGAATGAACCTGCATAGGCGTAATCACGCTCTCTTGGCTGTAAAGGTGTCTGATTCAAATAAATCAAGATGGCAAAACCAGTCAATGCAAACAAAAGACCAACCACAATAAAGTCTTTGTAATTCTTAACCAATTGGTAAATCAAACCAAACAAGCCCAAAATGAATGGAAGGAAATAATAGAAATTTCTGGCTTTGTTGTTTTTCTCTAGGTCTGGTAATTTCTCTTGGTTACCCAAGCGTGCTTCGTCCACCATGGAAATCCCCGACATCCAGTTGCCATCCAAAAAATCTCCATTTCCTTGACTGTCATCCTGACGACCTGCGAAGTTCCACATGAAGTAACGCCAGTACATGAAATTGATTTGATAATCCATCATGAAGCGATAATCCTCACCCGCAGTAGGTTTCATATCATCATACAAGCGGTCCAAAGATCGCATCATCATGTTCAATTCTTGCTTGGATTTGGCTTGATTCAATTGAGCTTCCATTTGAGCTATCTGCTGCTCCTTTCTTCTCACCTTTTCCTCTCCAGACTCTGTATTCCAATCGTGATAATTGGACCATTTCTTATACTCTTGCACATGACTAGGTTGATTGCTGTGCATGCGGGGTAAGAAACCAGAAAACTCTTTGCGGTAATTGACTTTGGAATTTTTCTTCTCCCCTGTCTCAATGTACTCCTGAACAATGGATAATTTCTGATCTTTTTGCGCAGCAATGTATTCTTCCGCTTGGTATTTCTCACGACAAGATTGAACCAATCTTCCCTTGGCATCACGCACACTAAACGAAGGAATCCAAACCTCTCCCCCATCGCTGTAGGGTTTCATCACATCTTCTGGAGTGTTGAAGTATTGACCAAACAATAATGGACGATCACCATATTGCTCACGATTCAAATAGCTCAACAAGGCAAACATGTTCTCTGGATTGTTCTCATCCATGGGCGTATTGGCTTGGGAACGAACCAAAATCACTGCAAAAGTTGTATAACCAATGATGGCCACAGTAATTCCCAAAACCAGGGTATGCAAGGCCAACATGTTTTTCTTTTTGAAATAACGCAGACCCAGAACAATCAAGGTTGTTATCAATAACAAATAGAAAATCACGCCGGAATTGAATCCCATTCCAAAACCATTGACAAAGAGCTTCTCCATTGCCGCAGCAGCCTTTACAAAATAGATGATGATACCAGTTTGCATCAAAGTCAAAAGACCCAATGACACCAACAAAGTGTAAACCATCCCTTTAATGGTGATGTCGTATTTTTTGAAATAGTAAACAAAGCAAATTGCAGGAATGGCCAAGAGGTTCAATAAGTGGACCCCGATGGACAATCCCATCAAGTAGGCAATCAAGATCACCCAACGCAATTCGTTATTGTCTTTTGATACCATGCTCTCCCATTTCAGGATGGCCCAGAATACAACGGCGGTGAACAAGGAAGACATCGCATACACCTCACCTTCCACTGCAGAAAACCAAAAAGTATCGCTGAAGGTATAAGCCAAACCACCAATGATACCAGAGCCCAAAACGGCCCACATTTTACCTTGATCGGATTCAGCATCATGGCCAGCCAATTTCTTGGCCAAATGAGTAATGGACCAGAAGAGGAACATGATGGTGGCGCCTGAGGAAACCGCTGAAAGGAAATTGACCATAAAAGGAACCTGGGCTGGATCAACGAAAGCCGAGAAAAGACGGGCAATCATCATAAACAAGGGAGCTCCGGGAGGGTGACCAACCTCAAGCTTGTAGGCGGAGGCAATGAACTCACCACAATCCCAAAAAGGCATCGTAGGTTCTAAAGTTAAAGTGTAAACAACGGTAGCCACCACAAACATGGCCCAACCCAAAATCACGTTCAGTTTATTGTAATTCATAGTATAATAAGTACGTGAGCGAAGATAAGGGAAAAGTGTTTTTGGGAAAGAAGAAAAAAGATGCAGTAGAAACAGAAACAAAATTCACTACAAATAGAGAAGATATGTGATGAACCGGAATCCACTTTTCTCTTTCTAACATAAACAAGCATAATAGCATTATGCCACCTTATATGAATGTTGCTATTGAAACTTTCTCACCTCAATTTAACAATAAAAGAATAGATATTGTTACCTAATTAGCTAACTTTGTAATGAGTATAGAAAACAAAATAAACCATGATTTCTACAGGGAAGTAATATATTTCGAAGAGCACTACCTCAAATTCTTCAATCAATTAAGACCCGAGGTTAAAAAGAAATTCAATTGGACGCTACTTCTCATTTCGACTGTGAAAAGAGTACCTGAAAAATACCTGAAACACATTACCGGAAGTAAGGGTTTATATGAAGTGAGAGTGGAAAGTGCTTCTGATATATATAGGGTATTTTGTTTTTTTGATGAAGATAAATTGGTGATTTTGTTGAATGGTTTTCAAAAGAAATCATGGAAAATACCCAAGAACCAAATGAAAAGAGCGGAACAGTTAAAAGAACAATATTGTCATGAAAAACAACACAAAAAAGACTACTAGCTTATCGGAACATCTGGACCAGCAATACGGAAAACGGGGAACCGTGATAAGAGAGCAGTTTGAGCAAGAGTTTGAAGCATTCCGACTTGGGGTAATGATTCAAGAATTGCGAAAGGAAAAAGGGCTCACTCAAGAAGCATTGGCCAACAAATGTGGGACAACAAAAACATATATATCGCGCATAGAAAACAATGCCAGCGATATCCGCTTGTCAACCTTAGTCCGCATCATCCAAGAAGGTCTTGGAGGAAGACTTCAAATGAGGGTGAGTTCGGATTTGTGAAGGCTAAGACCTTCCCTTTACATCCCCTTCATCATCTTCACACGAGCGTAAATGCTCTTGCTGTCTAGCCCGTATTTCTCCATCAATTGATCAGGGGTGGCGGATTCTCCAAAAGAATCGTTCACACCAATGAATGAAATGGGACATGGATGATGCTGCGCCAATGTCTGCGCTACTCTACTCCCCAAACCTCCAATGATGTTGTGCTCCTCTGCTGTGATGACACAATTGGTCTTCTTGGCACTGGCCACTATGGCCGCCTCATCCAGAGGTTTGATGGTGTGGATGTTGATCAAGTCAACTGATACTCCCTCCGCTTCCAATTGCAGAGCTGCTTCAACTGCTGGCCAAACCAAATGACCTGTGGCCACAATGGTAACATCGCTCCCTGCATGAATGTGCCAGGCCTTTCCGATTTCAAACTTCTGATCAACAGGTGTGAAATTGGTCACCTTGGGTCTACCAAAACGCAAGTAAACGGGTCCATCGTATTCTGCAATGGCCATTGTTGCCGCTTTGGTTTGGTTGTAATCGCATGGATTAATCACAGTCATCCCGGGCAACATCGACATCATACCAATGTCCTCCAAGATTTGATGTGTGGCACCATCCTCTCCCAATGTCAAACCCGCGTGTGAAGCGCAAATCTTGACATTCTTTCCACTGTAGGCTACACTCTGACGAATTTGATCATACACACGACCCGTGCTGAAATTGGCAAAAGTTCCGGTAAATGGAATCTTACCACCAATGGTTAAACCAGCAGCTAAGCCAATCATGTTGGCTTCTGCTATACCTGTTTGAAAAAATCGCTCTGGAAATGCTTTTTGAAAAGCATCCATTTTTAAAGATCCTGTTAAGTCAGCACAAAGGGCAACTACTTGATCATTCTTTTTTCCGGCTTCCAATAAACCTGCACCAAAACCTGAACGGGTATCATTGGCGGGGGACAATTCAAATGTTAACATATGCGCTGATTAATAATCTCCTAAAGTTTCTTCTAATTGTGATAAAGCATTGGCCAACTCCTCATTATTGGGAGCAACTCCATGCCATTTGTGCGTGCCTTCCATGAAATCTACACCTTTACCCATGGAAGTGGTCATCAAAATCATGATGGGCTTACCTTGTTGAGCGGCCTTCTGCGCCTCTTCGATGGTTGTATTCAATGCCAATAAATCATTACCATCTGTTTCCATCACCATCCAGCCGAAAGCTTCCCACTTGGCTTTGATGTTTCCCAAAGAAAGAACCTGATCAGTAGAACCATCAATCTGTTGACCGTTGCAATCAACAAAAGCAATGACATTATCTACCTTGTTGTGAGCGGCATACATCGCAGCTTCCCATACCTGTCCTTCTTGAATTTCTCCGTCCCCTTGAAGTACATACACCAAATGGTTGTCTCCATTGAGTTTCTTTGCACGAGCAGCGCCCAAAGCAACGGACAAACCTTGTCCCAAAGAACCGCTGGCAATTCTAATACCTGGTAAGTGTTCATGCGTGGTGGGATGACCTTGCAATCGTGTATTCAACTTTCTAAAAGTGGCCAATTCAGCCACAGGAAAATAACCACTGCGAGCCAGAACAGAATACCAAACGGGTGAAATGTGACCATTGGACAAAAAGAATAAGTCTTGGTTTTTTCCATCCATGTCAAACGACGCTGGATTGTGGTGCATTTGTTTAAAGTAAAGAGAAACAAACAAGTCGGTGCATCCCAGACTTCCGCCAGGATGGCCACTGTTCACTGCATGCACCATGCGTACAATATCCCTTCTCACTTGAGAGGCGATGCTTTGTAATTCTGAAATTGATTTGGACACTTTGATTGGGTTTTGGCAAAATTAGAACAAACCCAATTGTTAAAACGAACGGTGTTCACCAATTGTGGAAAACACGCTGCAACGATTAATCTATTTTTGAAAACACAATTTTATCTCATGAGAATTTTAAAAATATCCTTTTTGATTTTATCACTGTCCTTTGTTCAATTGGTAAATGCAAACGCGCAGAGTCTCTCCCTACCTGATAGCAGCAACTACGATAAGCTTACTGCAGATGTTTACAAAGCTTTGAAAAGCGAAAGCAAAAAGTTTTTGGAGTCCCACATTTTCGATTTGAATACCTTCAAAGAAATCATCTTGGAGATTTCAAAGGAAATGCGCAACCTGAACATGGACTATGAAACCATGCAACGAAATTTGGAAAAAGAATTGAACGATCCCGCGCGGACGGCCGAATGGACAGAGAAGCTCAATCAAAATGTTCAGGAGAAATACCACAGGGCTTTGGCGGATATTGCAGATTACGGTTTTGATATGCAATCATCCAAATACATAGGACACAGCATAGACCCGGATAAAGAAGGAAATTTCTGGACCTACAATATTCAATTTAAAATAGCTGACAATAAGGATACATTGATTGTTAAACTTAAATCGTGCATTCATTACGACAAGAGATGGTATTTGACAGAGGGAATCAAGGTAAAGCGCTATTACAAGCCCGTTCCAGAACCTCTTCAAATTGAAGACAACAGCCATAGGTATGAATATCCAGTAGGAGAAGAGCCATTGGATATACCCCCTCCCGCCGTGGAAGAATCTCCTTATGACATCAGTATAGAAAATGACTATGACATTGCTGTTCCCGTTGAAGAACCTTATTACAGAAACGAAAGTGACACCAATGATTTGCTTGGTTATGTCGAGGAACCTGCCCAATATTTAGGAACAGATTTGCGCACCGAAATTGGCCGAAAATTGCTCTACCCCCAATATGAAAAGGACAATGGAATTGAAGGTAGCGTATATGTCGAAATGATTGTTGAGCGCAATGGTACCACTACCGAGCACAAAGTTTTGAGAAGTGTTCCCGGTTCAAAAAACTTTGACAAAGAGGCCATAGCCGTATTAAAGAGGTTGGACCATGCCTTCAAACCAGCCAGACACAACGGCAAGGTGGTCAGAAGCAAATACATCGTTCCTGTGAAATTTGTTTTGAGGTAAAATCAGAATAAACTTTTGAAAACCATTTGTTTTGACTATATTTGCCCACCCCGAAAGGGCTACATAACAATCACTAAAAAGTATTAGCATGTATTTAACTACACAAAAAAAACAAGAAATCTTCGCCAAACATGGCAAGTCAGCTACTGACACGGGTAGCTCAGAAGGGCAAATCGCTCTTTTTTCTTACCGCATCAGCCACTTGACTGAGCACTTGAAAAGAAACAAGAAAGATTACAACACACAACGTTCGTTGATCAAATTGGTTGGTAAGCGCAGAAGTCTTTTGGACTATTTGTACAAGACTGAGATCAACCGTTATCGTGCTATTGTTAAGGAATTGGATTTACGCAGGTAAGTCGGCTCCTTTCCATACACCATTTGGCAAAGGGCAATTTTACATTGCCTTTTGTCGTTTTTTAGAAGAATTAAATTAAGACGAAAAATAAGATGAAAGTAGAAGCAATTACCATGACCATTGACCATGGCGATGGACGTGCCATTACCATTGAAACGGGTAAGTTGGCCAAGCAAGCACATGGGTCTGTGGTTGTGAGACAAGGAGATACGATGCTCCTTGCAACTGTGGTATCAAACATTGATGCCAAAGAAGGAATGGATTTTCTTCCATTGACTGTTGAGTACCGTGAGAAGTATGCCGCCGCTGGAAGATTTCCTGGTGGATATTTCAAACGTGAAGCCCGCCCTTATGACGATGAAATTTTGGTTTCTCGTTTGATCGACCGCGCTTTGCGCCCGATGTTCCCTGAAGATTATCACAGCGATACCCAAGTTATTGTTAACTTGATTTCAGCTGACAAAGAGAATATGTCCGATAGTTTGGCCGGATTGGCAGCTTCTGCAGCCATTGCCGTTTCAGACATTCCATTCAATGGTCCTATTTCCGAAGTTCGTGTTGCGCGAATTCATGGAGAGTTGGTGGTTAACCCTACCCGCTCCGCATTGGAGCACGCTGACATCGATTTGATTGTTGCTGGTAGCGCCGACTCTATCGTGATGGTAGAAGGTGAAATGAAAGAAGTGAGCGAAGCTGAAATGGTTGCTGCCATTGAAGTTGCCCACGCTGCTATCAAAATGCAATGCCAAGCACAATTGGATTTGGCCGCCAAAGTCGGCAAGAATGGACCAAAACGTGAGTATTGCCACGAACCCAAAGACGAAGAATTGAAAGCCCGTGTGTGGAATGAGTGTTATCAGAAGTTTTATGATGCTGCTAAAAAGCCATCTGAAAAACATGAGCGCTCTGCCACATTTCATCAAATTGAAGCGGACTTTATTGGTCAATTTTCTGATGAGGAAAAAAAAGAGAAGTCTTTCTTATTGAAGAAATATACACACGACTGCTTAAAAGATGCCATGCGCAACATGATCTTGAATGATGGTGTTCGACTGGATGGTCGCAATACACGCACCATTCGTCCCATCTGGTGTGAAGTAGATTACTTGCCTGGTACACACGGTTCATCCATCTTTACAAGAGGAGAAACCCAATCGTTAACCACGTTGACTTTGGGTACAAAATTGGATGAGCAGTTGATAGATGGTGTTGCTGAAGTTCGTTATGACAAGTTTTTGTTACACTACAACTTCCCACCTTTCTCCACTGGAGAAGCTCGACCTATTAGAGGAACAGGAAGAAGAGAAATTGGGCACGGTAATTTGGCATTGCGCGCATTGAAACCCGTGTTGCCTAAGAATGAAGATTGTCCTTACACTATCCGTATTGTTTCAGACATTTTGGAATCCAATGGATCTTCATCCATGGCAACCGTTTGTGCCGGAACTTTGGCCATGATGGACGGTGGTGTTCCAATCACTGCTCCAGTATCGGGTATCGCAATGGGATTGATCACAGATGAGAGCAGCGGTAAATATGCTGTATTGAGCGATATCTTAGGAGACGAAGATCACTTGGGGGATATGGACTTCAAAGTCACTGGAACTTCCAAAGGAATTACAGCATGTCAAATGGACATCAAAATCAAAGGTCTTTCCATGCAAGTGTTGACGGAAGCCTTGGATCAAGCCAAAGAAGGTCGTTTGCACATCCTCGGAGAAATTACAAAAACCATTGATAAACCAAGAGAAGACTATAAGCCACATGCACCACGTATTGTGAGCTTTGAAATTCCTTCGGATATGATTGGTCCAGTTATCGGTCCTGGTGGAAAGGTTATTCAAGAAATTCAAAAAACAACCGGAGCCACTATCTCTATTGATGAGAAAGATGGAAAAGGTGTGGTTGAAATTGCTTCTGCTGATAAAGCCAGCTTGGATGCAGCCGTGAACCGAGTGAAGAGCATCGTTTGGCCTCCACAAGTTGAGATCGGTGAAGTCTATGAAGGTCCTGTAAAAACCATTCAACCTTTTGGTGCTTTTGTAGAAATCCTTCCTGGTACAGATGGATTGATTCACGTGAGCGAGTTGGAATGGCACCGTGTGGATGATGTGAGCAAAGTTTTAAAAGTTGGTGATATCGTTAAATTCAAAGTTTTGGGAAGAGATCCAAAGAACAACAAATTGAAGTTGTCAAGAAAGGTCTTGTTGCCCAAACCAGAAAAAACAGCTGAAGCTCCAGCAGAAGGCAACCAATAAAAATAAATTACGTTATAACAAGATAAAGGAACTTTTCATCCAGCATGAGACAGTTAAAAATCACCAAACAGGTAACCAACCGGGAAACCGCATCACTTGACAAATATTTGCAAGAGATCGGTCGCGTGGATTTGATTACCGCGGAAGAGGAAGTAGAGTTGGCACGTAGGATCAAGCAAGGCGACCAAGTGGCCCTTGAAAAATTAACCAAAGCCAACCTCCGATTCGTGGTATCTGTATCCAAGCAGTATCAAAACCAAGGCTTGTCCTTGCCTGACTTGATCAACGAAGGAAACTTAGGATTGATCAAGGCCGCACAACGTTTTGATGAAACGAGAGGTTTCAAATTTATTTCTTATGCCGTATGGTGGATTCGCCAATCCATCCTACAAGCGTTGGCAGAGCAATCGCGCATCGTGCGCTTACCATTGAACAAGATTGGCTCTATCAACAAAATCAACAAGGCGTTTGCTAAACTTGAACAAGAATTTGAAAGACCTCCCAC
>JACCEA011604438.1_pt1 | contig 59379 bp, 42 predicted proteins | sample 7449851 | NCBI WGS metagenome assembly JACCEA01 (sample SAMN15323453, study PRJNA562643) | freshwater metagenome | isolation source: river surface water | place: USA:Blue River Watershed | collected 2017-08-18 | reverse complement strand
TGTGGTTGGTATCCCCAGTTTTTGTTCATGGTCATGCATAATTCCCAAAATGGATCTTTGGGACGTTGAATGGGAACATGTTGTTCGGGCGTTCCATAATCTCCGTACCCGGCCAAACGGGCATTGATGATGCAATTGGGATTGGTTTTTAAGATGGACTGACGAATCTCTGCCGCTTTCCATTCTTTCGCCGAATGTTCCCAATCTCCATCAAACCAAAATAAATCGGGATGGTACGCATCGTTAACTTCTTTGATTTGGGCATGGGTGAATTGTACAAAACGATTCCACCTCAACGTATCTTCCGTTAATTTGTAGCGAATACTATCTTTTGTAACCGCGGGATAATCCTTGTGACTCCAATCAATCAAGGAAAAATAGGTGCCAACCTTGATTCCTTTTTCTTTCAAAGACCAAACTAATGGGGTTAAAACATCTCTTTTAGCGGGTGAGCTTAGAGGAATGCTCCAGGTGTTTTGTTTGGTATCCCAAAGGGCAACGCCATCGTGGTGTTTGGTCGTGATCACCGCATATTTTGCGCCACTTTCGGCGATAAGATTCGTCCATTCTTTGGGTTGATATTTGGAAGCAGTAAACCGCTTGATTTGATCCATGTAGGTGAGATACGGCACTTTTCGATTGTAAAAAGCCCAGCTTTCATCCACACCATCCACAGCATAAATTCCCCAATGGATAAAAATACCCAATTTTGCCTCCCCAAACCACTCCAATTTTTGAAGAGAATCGGTTATGGTTGAATTCTTAGGAACAACCACGGCCGTTTGCCCCCAAGCCAATTGGCTAAAGAGTAATGCTACCCAAAAACAATGCTTCATGCTTGATGAGGTTGAATGGTAATGATAACACTTTTGCTGGTAGGGGTGTTGCTGCGATCTGCCGTGGTTGAAATGGGAACCAAAACATTAGTTTCCGGGAAATAGGTGGCACAACTTCCTTCAGGAATAGAGTAGGCAACTACGAGGAAATGAGGCGCTTTTCGCTCAATTCCATCGTGATGGTTGAATAAATCTACGACTTGTCCTTCAGAAAGATTCATTTTTTTCATGTCGTTGGAATTCATCAAAATCACCCTTCTTTCGTTGTAAATCCCTCGATAACGATCGTGCATCCCATAAATAGTGGTGTTGAACTGATCGTGACTGCGAATCGTCATCATCAACAACTCGTTCGGTTGAATATGGATGGGCTCAAAAGTGTGGCATGTAAATAGTGCTTTCCCACTAGCGGTTTTGAAATTCCTATTTCGAGCTCCATTGGGCAGATAAAATCCAGCAGGCTGACGAACTCGTTGGTTGTAATTTTCAAATCCAGGAATCGATTTCTCAATCAATTCACGAATACGATCGTAATGCGAAATCCAATGACTCCAATTATATTGTTCACTTTCACCTAATGTGGCTATTGCCAATTGAGCAATAATTTCGGGTTCTGATTTGAGGTGTTTGGAAACCGGCTTCAGCTTTCCGGTACTCGTATGAACAATTCCCATCGAATTTTCAACTGTTAAAATTTGCTTTTCGCCACCTCGCGAATCTTCATCGGTTCTTCCCAAGCACGGCAAAATCAACGCAGTTTTTCCGTGCACTAAATGGCTGCGGTTCAATTTGGTGGAAATGTGAACGGTTAAATCGGTGTTTCTCAGTGCTTCCGCTGTAAATTCGGTGTCGGGCGTTGCAGATAAGAAGTTGCCTCCTAAAGCAATAAATACTTTGGCCTTCTTTTGATGCATGGCTTCAATGGCTTCTACTACATCATATCCATGTTTTCGTGGAGATACCATATTCATCCCCCGATCCAAGTGATCTAAAAATGCATTAGAGGGTTTTTCGTTTATGCCCATGGTTCGATCGCCTTGAACGTTGGAGTGTCCCCTTACCGGACATGTTCCTGCCCCGGGTTTCCCAATTGCGCCTTTGGTGAACAGCAAGTTCGTAACTTCCTGAATGGTTCCAACGGCATTTTTGTGCTGGGTGAGTCCCATCGCCCAACAGGCAATGATTTTGTTGTTGTTTTTGAGAACTTCCACGGCCTCTTCAAAAAGTGCTCGATCCAATCCTGTATGAGCAAATAATTCGTCGAAAGAAAGCGATTTAATGTGTTTTTGATATTCGTCGAATCCGCTACTATGTTCACGAATAAAATCCCAATCAAATACTTTACCTGAATTTTTAGAATCTTCTTCCATCAAACGAATCTGAAAGCATTGAAGCAATGCCATGTCGGAATTGATTTTGTTTTGAAGAAAGATATCGGTGATTTTAAAGGGTTTTCCAACCAAATCGGCAACCCGCTGCGGATTGCGAAATGCCAATAGGCCAGCTTCGGGTAGCGGGTTAATGGAAATGATTTTGGCTCCGTTTTCTTTGGCTTTTTGCAGGGCCGAAAGCATGCGTGGGTGGTTGGTCGCCGGATTTTGACCAATGACTAAAATCACTTCCGATTCATAAAAGTCGGTAAGGGTAACGCTTCCTTTTCCAATTCCTGTCGTTTCGATCAGTGCAACCCCAGAACTTTCATGGCACATGTTGGAACAATCGGGTAAATTGTTGGTGCCGTACAAACGAACAAACAACTGATATAGAAATGCTGCCTCGTTGCTTGCTCTTCCAGAGGTGTAAAAAATGGCTTCTTGGGGATCAATGGACTTCAATTTATCTCCAATCAGTTGAAAGGCATTCTCCCAAGAAATCGGCGAATAATGGGTGTCACCAGGATTCAAAATCATGGGTTGTCCAATTCTACCCGATTTCCCAATTTGGTAATCAAGTAATTGGCCTTTTTCTTCGATGGAGTATTTGGCAAAAAAGTCAGGAGTTAAAACTCTCGACGTGGCTTCTTCTGCGATGGCTTTTGCACCGTTTTCACAGTATTCTCCTAAGGTTGAACGCTCATCATCGGGATCGGGCCAGGCGCAACCGGGACAATCGATTCCGTGCTTTTGGTTCAGGTTAAACATCACTTTGGAAGCACGGATAGGATTCATTTCTTTAAGTAAATGACCTACGGCCGATGTGATGGCAGGAACACCAACGGCAACATGGTGACTTTTTTCAAGGGCTATTCCAGTTAACTTCGCCGGTGTAAGTTGAGCCTTTTTATTCATGGACGAAAGTTACGCAATTTCAATTTTATTGCAACAAATCGGGGCGTCTTTCCTTGGTTTTTTGTACGGACTGCTCGTGCCTCCAAGCCGAAATTTTAGCATCATGTCCCGAGAGTAAGACTTCCGGAACAGAAAGTTCACGAAAAACCGCTGGCCGGGTGTAACAGGGTGCATCTAACAGTCCATCCTGAAACGAATCAGATAGGGCAGAGGTTTCATCCCCCAAAACCCCGGGAATAATGCGAATGATGGAATCGGCTAAAACTGCAGCTGCCAATTCTCCACCACTCAACACGTAATCACCAATGGAAATTTCACGGGTCACGTACAAATCGCGAATGCGTTGGTCGATCCCTTTGTAATGCCCACAAATCATCAAAAGATTATTCTTCAACGACAATTCATTGGCCATGTTTTGATTCAACGTTTGTCCGTCGGGCGTTAGAAAAATGATTTCGTCGTAGGTGGTAGTTTGGCACAATTCGTCGATGCACGCAGCCAAAGGTTCGGCTTTCATCACCATACCAGCGCCACCTCCGAAAGGATAATCATCCACCCGGTTGTGTTTGTCGTTGCTCCAATCTCGAAGTTGAAAAAAACGGACTTCCGCCAGCCCCTTATCGATAGCACGTTTAACAATGGAATGACCCAATGGGCCTTCTAACATTTCCGGGAATAGCGTAATAATATCAATTTTCATTACCGCCCTCGTCTTCTTTTAAATAAGCTTCCAGCAATCCATCGGGCAATCGAGTGTACAAGGTTTTGGTTGATCGGTCAAAACGATCGTACAAATCTTCGTGCAAAGGGAACATCACTTCTTGACCTTGATGTTGGAACGAAACAATGGACTGAAACTCGGTATCAAAAACTTCGATGATGGTGCCAATGTTTCCTAGTTTTTCATCATCAATGGTTGAACCAGGCAATTCATGGAAATAAAACTGACCATCCTTCAAGGGAGGAAGTTCAGAAACTGGAGCATGAACCGTACTTCCAACCAACAAATCGGCTGCTTCGTCGCTTCCAACATCTTCGAAAGTAACAATCCCTTCTCCGTTTTTTTGAATTTTGATCGATTGAATGAAATAGGGCAGAAAACTATTTTTCTTTTTAACGAACAGATGTTTTAGTTTTGAATAATGTTGAGGTTCATCGGCATCGATAACAATAACGAGCCCACCTTTTATTCCATGAGTATCGGCCAAATAGCCCAATTCGAAGAGTTGATCTGGATGCATGTTGCAAAGGTACATCGAAAAAAAATTAACATCGAAAGTAAACCCTTTCAAGGTAGTTTTGTCAAAATGAAAAAATAAGAGAATGAAAGCAATTTTTGGTATTTTCGCTGTGACCTTATTGTTAAGTTCCTGCGGTAAAAGAAACGACTCCCTGTTTGTTGGAGCTGGTGAAAGTGCATTTTCTGAAGCTGTTTTCAACGATTTAGCCGATCAGTTTCAATCGGCCAATGCTAAAATTGAAGGCGGAAGTACGGTTTCATTTCAAGGAGCATGTGCCAGCATCACCATCACCCCTTTTGATTCCACCACTTGGCCTAAAACCATGGTGATTGATTTCGGCACAACCGGTTGTGTGGATTTGAGAGGCAATTTGCATAAAGGAAAATTGAATTGTGTGATTTCAGCTCCATGGAGATTAACGGGATCCACAGTCGTCATTACCCCGGAAAACTACAGTGTTAACGGCTACGGTGTAGAGGGAACAAAAACCTTGATCAACAAAGGGCGCAATGCCAACGGAAATCGAATGGACTCGGTGTATGTTCGCAACGGTTTGATTACGCATCCTGATGGAAAAACAAGCACCTGGGAAAGCGACCGTTTGCGTACGCAAATTGCGGGAGAAGCAACCGCTTTCCCCAACTATTCCGACGATGTTTTCTCCATTAGCGGAGTTGGTAGTGGTGAAAACACGAGTGGAAGTGCTTATTCGCTTTCAACAACACGTGATTTGGTGATAGCCTTGAACTGCCGTTGGGTGCAGGATGGTGCTCTAATGGTGAAGAACGCCGCTGGCGATTCGGCCGTGGTGGATTATGGTACAACAGGTTGCGATCAAGATGCAACGGTTTTGTACAAAGGCAAAACGTACAAGATTACTTTGAAATAATCCTGAAATCATAAAAAAGGGCTGTTGGGGCGGTGTTTTATCGTTTCAGCAGCCCTTTTAACTTTTCAGCATTAAACTTCTCGTCGCCCGTTCCTTGAAAGAATTGAAGGATTTGGCCATCCCTTAGAAGGGATACCCCTGGAGTAGAGGAATTTCCACCCATCAATTTCCAGAAATTGGGTATGGAAATAACAGAATAACTTTTCTTGAAATTGGTTTGAGCGAAGAAATCGTTGATTTTAAAGGTTTCTTCATCCATAAATAAGATGTGAACGGGAGGAAGGCCAACGGATTTTTCCATGGTGGCGAGTTCTTTAGCCGTTTCAATGCAATGTTCACAACCGGGCAAAAATAAACAGATGAGTTTTTCGCCTTGGTTTACCTGAAATTCTGCGGGGACAAAGGAGGTGTACTTGCTATTGTTTTTGGGTGTTGATGAAGTTGGCTTGAAAGGTTTGTTTTTTCGTGAGGTATCTTCTTTAACATTGGTTATTGAAGTGACCGAGTTTTCTTTCGTTTCTGAAGTTGAATCGATGGTTGCAAGTTCAGGAATGCTGTTGTCTGATGGGATGATTTCCTGTGCAACGGGTGTTACCGATTCTCCGCTTGATTTTTGAGGGAATCCAATGAAAACGAAGAGTGTTGAGAGCAAATAAATGGAAAGGGGAATAAAGAAATTTCCGGGTTTAGGATCTTCGGTTTTCTTCCATAAAAAGAAGAGAATTGCCAAGGTAGCTACATTTTTAAGAAAGGCTTCCAGCGGAGTCATGGGGATGAGTTGTCCGAAACATCCGCAATTGCCGTCCATTGGGCCGAATTGGATCATTTGAACGATCAAATGGATGCAAAAAGCAACCAAGAGCAATGCAGTTACAGGAATAACGAATCGCTTGGTGAAATGTGGAACGAGGAAACAAAATCCAATTCCAAGCTCTAAGCCAATGATGAGTCGAGCAAAAACCGCCGAACTTTCCCAAGTGAAAAATCCAAGGTCAACCAATTGCTTTTCGAATGCCCAAATAGGGAATAGTTTGGCAACCCCCGAAAGTATGAATAGGGCACAGATGATGCCTCTAAAAATTGCTTGCCACTTTGCGCTCATAACCTTTTTTTGCCAAAAATACGTGGATGGTGGTTGATTTCAAAGAAAATTGTCGAAGTCGAATTTGCAGGCCAATTTCGTTGAATTGGAATGATCTATTTGATGAAAAAAAGTTTATTTGGGGATTTATACTGCCTCGCAACTTTCTTCCGGTTCGATGTTGATGAGAAATCCCTTCGCTTTTATTTGAAATACATCGTGGGTGTGAGCGCGATGTTCTCGACATAGAGGAATTACAAAGGTTTTTTGAACTGAAAACATGGGTTTTATGACGTGAGCTGCGAGAACATCTTGGTTTTTACAATGGAATTCCTGACAAACAATGGCCTTCATTCCCTTGCATTTTTCCCAGTGAGCCATCCAACTTGGACATTGGCATCGGGAAGATTTATTTCCGGGTAGGGGTTGAATGAAAATGGTGGTTGGCATAGTGCAAAGAGAAGAATTTTTGTTGAAAAATGGAAATAATTTTATCAATTTATTGTTATTCATTTTTTTATTCAATAGGTTAGATAAAACCTTCTTATATTGCAGTATGAAGTCTAAAAGTATACTCCTTTATTTATTTCTTTTCGTGGTTTTTAATTTACTTTTAATTTCTATTAATTGGTTTTGGCCACATCGATTTCAACTCCCTGTTTTAGGTATGAGTAAAAAGAGTTACGATCAAAAATCGTATTGGTATTACCCATGGGGAAAGTCAGTTACGCACAAAGGAGTAGATATTTTTGCTAAAAAAGGAACGCCTGTTGTTTCTTCGGTTCCCGGTTTTGTGGTTTATTCTGGAATAAATGACCTAGGAGGTGAGGTGATTTTGGTTTTAGGACCCAAAATGCGAACCTACTATTATGCGCACTTGAAAAAAAGAAATGTTGGAATGGGGAAGTGGGTAACTTCTAAGGATACCATCGGTTGGGTTGGTGATTCGGGGAATGCCAAGGGGAAACCGCCTCATTTGCATTTTTCCATCAGCACCTTGGTCCCCATCTTTTCCAATCGTACGGATGAAATTCAAGGAGATCGTAAAATTTGGTATGTTGATCCAACAAAACAACTCAATAAAGCTTTAAATAAATGAATCAAATATTTTGGATTTGTGTTGAAATTATGAAGAAGGGGAGTCATGCCGTTGGTTTAACTTATCAAGAACTCAACGTCCTTCTTTTCGTTCTTTTGCATCCGGCCTTGACCATTTTTCTATGGTGGAGGATGTTGAAGTACAAGAAAAAATACCAAGAGCTTCAAAAGAAATCGGTCGATTAATTTCTAAGCCATCATGAAAATTAAAAATTCTTTAGGAAAAACAAATATTTCCGATATTTTAGCTCAATCCATTGAAATCATGGATCACGACTCTTTTTTTCGACAGTTCAAAACGACTAATCATTTTCAAACTTCCAACGGGCAAACGTTAACGCAAAACTTAAACATTGTTTTCCGCCGTTTGAAGCTCGAGGGCGATACTTATTTCGAAAGGTATCCTTCGAGTTGCGAGGGAAGGTGCGGGTTTGCTCAAAGTTCTGGTTGGATTTACGTAGGTAATCGAACTCGGAAATACTTTGGGCTCATTCACCATCTTGATGAAAAAGAAGGGATTCAATTGTTTGTTTGCTCCATGCCTAAAACACCCAATGATGTTCAATTAGGGAAAGAACTTGAGATGATCTTACCCAAGACGTGGAATGAGGGTGAAGATGCTTTTTTGTCGTGAGGTCGAAGTGTGGATGAAAAGGAATATTGCAGGAAATTGATGAGTACGTTAAATCGTTTTTTTGAAGCGCAAGATCTTATTTTTGATCAGGAGGTGTTGGAGTTGAAGTTTGGCAGGAAGTCGGGGCATTGGATGTGGTATATTTTTCCGCAGTTGGAGTTGGGAATGAGTACCATTTCCAAGTTTTATTCGATCAAGGGTAGGGAAGAAGCCCTTGAATATTTGCATCATCCCATTTTAGGATCAAGGCTTTTGGAATCCACTCGCATGCTTTTGGAGTTGAAAACCAACGAACCATACGAAGTATTTTTCGGCGACGATGTTAAACTTAAATCGAGCATGACACTTTTTCATGGGGTAAGTTCCTCCGATCAAAATGTGTTTTTTGAAGTTTTGCAGAAGTATTTTCAGGGTGAAAGGTGTGAGCGTACGGTGGAGATGTTGACTAGGGAAAAGGAATGAAAAGTTTTGAGCTTTAATTGAAATATTAAACTTAAAATCAAGTATTACAATGGCTTAACTCCGCAAAATGCGGTCCGGACGGTTGCATTTTTGTGCGTTTTATTTTCCTAACTTTCTCTATACCAGGCAAAAACAAACAAAAAACAAATTTAATATGGCAATATAATGCAAGGTAGAGAAAACTAATATGTCAACGAGCGTTGCTAACAAAGTTCCTTATTAGCTTCACCAAAGATAACCAAAAGTTATGAATGTTGACCTCTACCTGAGAGATAAAAACGCCACCGAAAAATCGGCCATTATGATTCGCCTTTCCATTGGCGGATACAAGTATTACCGGATCTCAACCGGCGTATCTGTGCACCCCGAATATTGGAATAAACGATCCAAGCGAGTGCGAAACAATGCTTCCATTCCCCAGTCCGAAAAAATCAATCGATACCTCGAAAATCTGGAAAGGAAAGCGCTCGATATTGGCCACAAAATGAAGGATACAAATTCCCTGTTATCGAGTGATCATTTCAGAAAAATTCTGCTTCAAGATGAATTCTTTCAACTCAAAATCAATCCGAAGAATTTCTGGAGCGCCTTCGATCTATTCTTACAAGAGAAGGCTGAATTAGGCGGAAAAGTAGATTTGATGAAGGATTACAATAATACCCTTCGGAAACATTTGCTCATTTTTGAAAAATGGGCTCAAGTCCAGATCAATTTTTTAACGTTCAAGCAAAATACCGGTTACTATGAAAAGTTAGTCGAGTACTTAACTTTTGTGGCCATGAATAACATTCGCCCGAAGAACTTAACCTTGGATGAATATGTGGATCAACAGATGATAGAGATTCAAAAACCTGAAAACGCGCGAAAAAATCCGAATAGGCAAGGGCTCAAAGCCAATTCTATCGGTAAAGTAGTGAAGAACCTGAAAGCCTACCTGAACTATTGTATGGAAAGGGAATATATGCCAGTATATTCTTTAAAGCACTTTAAAGTTAGTTTTGAGGAGGTCGATAACGCGTATGTTACCCAAGCAGAAATTGACCGAATTAAAGAGTTACCATACGAACCTTTTAGTAAAAAAGACATTGTACGTGATTTATTCCTCTTTTGTTGCTGCACTGGATTCAGGTATGGAGATTTGGTGAGTTTGATTCCTGTCAATTTTTCCAATGGTATGGTTAATAAACTTACTGGAAAAACAGGAAAGAGGGTAGTGGTCCCCTTGAATCCGATGGCCAAGGCCATTGCTGAAAAGTTTGAATATCATTTTCAGAATCGACTAACATATGAGCAAGAATTCAACCAACTGATCAAGGAAATTTGCCGTGAGGCCGACATGAATGAAATCTTTCGAAAAGTATACACGATCAATGGAGTTCGTAAAGAGGAGGTATTTCAGAAATGGGAGGTGATTAGCAGCCATACCTGTCGCCGCAGTTTCTGTACCAATCTATTCAAACGAGGAATGAACCTGGAGGACATCGCCTTATTCAGTGGTCACTCTGCCATCCGCATTCTGAAACTGTACATCAAGCTCACCCCCGAAGAGAAGGTTTTAAATTTCCTCGATTATTTTAAGTGAGGGGGGGGATTATTTGCCAGTAGCTTCAAATTGAATTCGATCAGGATTACCGGTAATTTGAATGATGGTTTTGGTTTTCAAAACTTGAAGAATTTTATCTGAATATGTACCATTTCCAATCAATTTTACAGAAACATTCGGAATTTCGTTAAATGTTTTTTGGAAGGTAATTTCAAATTGACCATTTCCGATTGGTGTGATTGTAAATCCATTTCCAGTTACTATATTTCCATTTACATCAAAACTTCCATAGATTTTTCTACTTCCATCACCCGATGTTAATGAATAAAGGGAAATAGGTACTGCTGCTATATTACTAAACCCTAAATTGATCCATGTTCCAGAATTATTGGTATCAACTTCAGTCATTAATTTCCTTTGCATTCCATCCCACCAGGAAATATTCTCTAGTGATCCTATTAAAGTATTTCCAGAACCTACGTTGGTTGAAAACATTCCTTTTGAATCGGTTAGGACAGATTTTGTTTCTTGAAAGTTGATTTTTGAACTATCAGAAATTGAAAAGCGAAGATTGACCGATTTATTGATAAGGGGTTTTCCAGAAATTCCAGAAATAATACCTTGATAATTGAATAATTGGGCGATGGTAGGTGAAGTTGGAGGTGCTAAATTACTAAGGATAACCATACAGGTGTCAAAGCTTTCACATCCAGCATTATTTGTGGCTAATAATGTATATCTACCTGAAATTGAAACTTGAATGGTCGGACTTGTTTCACCAGTTGACCACAGAAAGTTTTGTGCATTACCTGGATTTAAAGTAATAGGACTTGAATTTGATCGAAGTGTATCAGGAAGAGTTAAGTTAAAAGAATCGCTATTGGATATTTGGTAGGAAATAGAAAGCGAGTCATTTTGGGGAAAGCTATCTGCTGAAAGTTGTATGATTTGAAGATTATTTAACCCAATTGAGTGTTTAATGGGTGTTTTGAATTGGTAAGTCAATTTCCCATTAGCTGGAATATTGGAATTAACTATTTCATTTGCAATTGTGTTTCCATTCAAAATCATTCTGACTGGAATATTTGATGAATTGGTACTTGAATTGTTATTAAGAACAATAGAAATGCTATCAAAGACCTGCCCACAACTTATTTTCTTAGGAGAAAAAATGGAGTCAATGCCAACATCTGGTCTATAAAGAATCGAATCGAAGATTTCAAAATTATCAATTCCAACGCCATCGTATTGAACGGAACCGTCAGAGTAAAAATGAAAACGGAAAATAACTTGTGATAAATTGGTTGATCCTGAGATTGGATGTTGAGCACGGATCCATCCATAGGAATTATTCATCCAAAGTGGTCCTGTGTAATAGGATCGGTTTAGTGAACCATTGTACCAATTAATTCCGGATCCTTGACTTCCAATGATATTCCAGGTTAAGCCTCCATCTGAAGAAGATTCTAAAATTACTCCATCGTAGTTGTTTTCTGTTATAAAATTTAAATCAAACCTTACCATTGGTTGAGTTAAACCTGAAAGATCATAACATCCGGTTTGAATCCAAGAATCTTCGTTGTTATTGTAGTTGCCAGAAAGGTTAGTTGCCAAAATATTAGGTGAAGAAGGTGCGTTATTAATATTGGGCTTGGTTGGAGCGCCAAGGGCCCAGGTATTGTTTACACCCCCTGAAAACAGACCAGGAACTTGGTCAAAATTTAAAAAATCTCCTCCTGAAGTCAATCCTTTCTTGGAAAAGGAAATTGAAATTGTGTCATTTGGAGTGAAGGTGTCATTTGCAAAAGAAGAGTAACAAATTAAGGAATATAAAGAATTTAGCTGCGAGATTAATGGGTTTTTAAAAACAAAACGGATTGAATCATAAGGGGAAATTCCAATTTTTACAGAATCAATTTGAAAAAAAGAGCCATTTACCATTAAATTCACTGAGAAATTATTTGCAATTGTAGGACTATTATTTTTTATCCAAATAGCAACAGAATCTATTGTAGAGCAAGTATTAAAGATATTGGTTTCAAATCTACTTAATTGGATGTCTAATTTGATGGTATCAAAAATACTGGCAGTTAAACCAATTGGTTGGGTTAACGAATAATTTACAGAATCATTTCCAGAAATTGAATATCCTGAAACGATTACCGGAATGTTGGTTCCTACTGCAGATGAGGTGAATTGAGCAACCGGAGAACCGTAAAGATTTACCGCATCTCCAGAAATTACTCCCACCAAAGAAGGTGTTCCAACAATGGTTGCAGAGGTAGTTCCATCCATAAGCTTGTCGGCAATTGAAATTCCGGAAATCGTTAAGTTTTTCTTTACAACAATATTTCCAACTGAAGTAGTTACAATTGTTTGTGGTGTTGCATTGGAAGAAATTAATGAAATACTTTGACTATTGTAATTTCCAACCTTTGCTGTTGCCGCTAAACGAACATACAAAGTTCCATTCACCGAGTTAGAAATTGGAACAAATGTAGCTGTACTTCCGAAAGAATAACCGTCATTTGAAATTTCTATACCTGGATTATTGGAAGTAGCAACAATATTAGCAGTTAATCCACTTCCGGTTACAGCAACTGTTTGAGCAGATGAAGCCGTTCCATACGTGGATGCTAATGCAGCGGTAAGGGTGGTAGACGACACTGAAATACTACTTGCAGAAGAATTAATTCCTGACAATTTGATATCATCCAAACGAATGGATTGGGTACCCGATTTTACAAAACGAATTTTTAGACCATTGATTTGAGCGCCGGATGGGAAATTGATGGTTTTGGATAAATACCATCCTGTTGATGCACTTGATGGTTCATTGAATAATTTGGCAGTCGTGTTGGCCACTGTTATCCAGGTCGATCCATCCCAATAATCTACCGAAAACGTAGGTAATGCACTTGCTGATTCTTTTCTATATCCGTAGCTTAATTGCAAATTGGTATAGGTTGAAGCATTAATTCCCTCAATCGAAAATCCAATAGAACCGCTGGCTGCTGAAAAAAAAACGTTGCCACCTCCAGAAGCACCTGTGTAGTTAGAGGAAATGCTAGTACCTCTTACGTCAGCTGAAGCAGCTACTTGTCCAGAATCGAAAACCAACGTTCCTTGGTTTTGCCAGCCGGTGTAAATACCTACCTTGGTTGTTGCAGAGGGAGATCCACAATTCTCACTGAAAATGGTGGTTTGTGCATTACTATTTTTTACTCCCCAAAAAATAAGAAACAATAAAAGCGATAAAATTTTGCAGTTATCCATTTTGTAAAAGTAGACAATTTGCCAGAAATGAAAAATAAAGAATGGAAAATTATCGTATTTTTTATTCGCAATCAGTATCAGAATTAATAAATGATGTTTAAACAAAAATAATTCGCCCTATTCAGCGGTCACTCGGCGGCTCGCATTTTTAAAATCTACATCAAACTAACCCCCGAAGAGAAGGTTTTAAATTTCCTGGATTATTTTAGGTGAGGTGAGAAATATACTTGTTTTTAGGGGTTTAAATAAGATGGTATAACTAAATTGTTGAATTAGGTTAAATTTGTTTTTGAAAAGTAGAGGGTGTTTGATATGTTTGAGGTTACAAGAATCATATTGAATTGGAGAAGGTTAATTTCTCCAATAAATAAGTTGGTGGCAATTAAAAAAATATGGAAAAGAATAAACTAATCGAAAGAAACAATAAAGAAGCATTAGGAAAATACTTTCTCAAAAAAGCGGTTGACTTTGCTTTTGATAAAGCATTTGGTAAATCTTATGAATATCTCAAAGAAGGATTGGATATTTTGACTTGTGATTGTAACAGAGGAGGGTGGAGGAATAGATTTAAAAATTCAGAAAAAACATTATTCACAGATTTACTTATTAATTTTCCTCAACATACAGAATACTACTTTGTCAAAGCCTATATTCTAAGTTTTGAAGATGAAAAGAAAGAATTGTACTTAGGGCTTGATGCAATAGAAAAATATCTTACAGAACGAGAAGACGAATATGGGTTATATGTAAAAGGAAAAATACTGTTGTCGCTTGAAGAACATAGCCAAGCCTTTGATGCCTTTGTCCAAGCATCTCATTTTGGAACAAATTCAAGGATATTGTATCGAATAGGCAGGACAAAAGAGCAGCATTTATCTGAATATGGACTTGAAGATTTATATATTTCATTCGATGCAAATACATCAAGTTCTTGTTGTGCAAGAATTTTAAAGAAATATATGAAGGAAAGAGAGATTGATTTATCCTTAGATGAAAATGAGTCAAACGAACTTTTGATTTCTTTTACAGATTCAGACGATGAATGGAAATTTGACAACCTCTACGAGAAATATTTAAAACAAGAATATTTCAATAATGAACTTACAATGCCCGTAATTTCTAAATTCGTTGAGGTTCTAAGAGCAAATTCAGAAATTTTCCAAGAAGAGGTAGATGAGTTTGAAGATAATGAAGACTATGACCATTATGATGAGCATGACTATCACGACGACCATGATTACGATAGAGATACTTTTGATGCTTTAACTGACGGTCAACTTGGTGACTACGATGATTTCGACGGGGATATAGACGATGTGATGACTTGGTTAGGGAGATAAAAATGAAAACTGCAAACAAAATAAAAAAATAGCTCCTATAGTTTTAACTCTATTTGATTGGTTAGACAATTATCCAATGGAATAGGTAAATAAAGCTTTGAAGGAAAATTTTGAAAATGTAATAAAACGAAAAACGACAGATGATTGTAGCATAGGACTAATTAAATTGACAAACCACAATCCAATAATTTCTGACAATGACCTTAAAAACAATTATAAAAACGGCTTATTACAGCACCTACCCAAAAGGCGGGTTTTTGTTCCACAGACAATTTTGTGGTTAACGAAACATTCATTTTGACAATTGAGATTTGTGGTAAAAGTCCCGCCCTTCGGGTAGCTGCAAACCGTTAGCAGAAATTCGTTAATATTTCCTCTTAAAAAAAGAATATCAATAAAAAACGCCCCGATCAATAAAAATATGAAATTAAATTTTCTCACAATTCCTAATTATAAAATTTATTTTGATCGAGTTGATCACAAACTTGACGGAGACTTTACAATTAATTATTTCAAATTTATTAATGTTCATTTCCTTCAGGATGGTAGAGCAAAGAAGAGTGAGTTTTCTGATTTACAGGCCCTAGTCGAGCAATTTTCCGAAAATAATTTATCATATAATTTTGTGGAAATAAAAATTGATAACGAGTCTTTTTTTAGATTTATTGACATAAATAAATCTCGTTTTGAAATATTATATTTCCAACACTTTTCTTTTCCATCTCCAAATAAATGGCAAATTTTTTTTAATTCGGTTCATAATATTGTTGCACGAAATTTGTCAAAGAGAGGTAACAAGAATTTAAACAACAATAAATATTTTAGAGGAATTGATTTCTATATTGGGGTTTCAGCACTTTTAGAAGTTTTTAGGAAAACAAATGAAATAATTTTTGAAGATCTAATTCCATTATTTAATTCACAAAGGGAATTTCTTCTAAGTTCTAAATCAATTATCATTTCAGAAAGTATAGAATTAAGTTGCTCAAAATTACCAGCAATGGATTTCTTGAAAAAAATGATTGGTTTAGATAAAATAAAGGAAGAAATTTCTGCTATTAAATCTATAGCACTTATTAATTTGGAGAAAAAACGGAGAAATATTCCTGTATCTCATACCTCACTTCACATGGTATTTAGTGGATATCCAGGAACGGGTAAAACAACAGTTGCACGTTTGATAGGAGAAATTTATCACGACTTAGGAATACTAAAATCTGGTCATCTCGTAGAAGTAACCAGTGGTCAACTTGAAGGTAAATATGTTGGTCACACTGCTCCACAAACAATCGAATATTTCCAAAAAGCAATTGATGGAGTTCTATTTATCGATGAGGCTTACACACTTTTGAAAAGTGGAAGCAACTTTGGTAAAGAAGTAATTGAAACTCTATTAAAACTGATGGAAGATAACAGAGATAATATTATGGTAATTATAGCTGGTTATCCTGGCGAAATGCAAACTCTTCTTAGTTCAAATGTTGGTTTTAGAGACAGATTTTCAACGTTCATTAATTTTGAAAATTATTCAAAATCTGAATTAAAGGATATTCTTTTGAAAATGGTAAATGATATAAAACATAAATTTACTCCTGGTGCAAATTATAAATTGGACTATTTGATAGAAGAATATTTTGATAAAGGATATTTTAATTCAAATGCGAGAACTGTAAGAAATATTTTTGAAACCATACAAAAACGTCAATCTATTCGTCTATCTAAGATTGATAATCCTTCTGACGAAGAATTAATCACATTTATTGACATGGATGTTCCAAATGAATTGTAAAAAAAATGTTATTACATTAAAATAAATTAAATACGAATATTATTTCACCTCGATCGTTTTCTACCTACCTTTTCTAGAAAGGAATGAACTTGGAGGACATCGCATTGTTCAACGGTCACTCGGCGGCCCGCATTCTCAAAGTCTACATCAAACTCACCCCCTTAGAGAAGGTTTTAAATTTTCTGGATTATTTTAGGTGAAGGGGTAATATACTTGTTTTTAAATGGTTAATAAGAATGGTAAAGTTAATTTTTAGAATTAGTCTAAATTGTTTTTGAAAAGTAGATGGAGTTTGATAGGTTTGAGGTAACAAGAATCATATTGAATTGGAGAGGGAATATTTTTCCAATAAATGAGATAGAGGAAATTTCTATGGGCAAGATTTGCTTTTTTGAATGAATTTTTATGACGGGAAAGATAATAAATCTCAATTGGGAAAGGGGCTTTGGATTCCTAAATTCAGATAATTCAGAAGCTATATATTTCAAAATTCGTGACGCTTACAATAATGTTGCTATAGGTGATAAGGTCGTTTTTGAAGAACATACAAGTGGGAAAGGACGATCTGCTAATACTATCAGGAAGTTATATGTTAATAAAGCTGGTGTTGTTTTTATTTCACGAATTAATCAACATCACATCCACCTTAATTTAGATGAGTATTTACCCCCTATAATTGATAATCTATGTTTGGATAATTCTAAAAACATCATCGAATTTGAGTATGAGTTTCCTGATTACATTGGCTTAACGCATTGTGTTCCAACCAAACCAAATGACAAAATTATTTACTGTATTAGAAAAGGACGTTTGGGACACACTCGATTTATTGTAGGTTCCAAACCTCTTAAATGCAAACACGTTTTTGCAGTCTTTAAAAAAATTGAAATTGGTTATGTAATCCTAACTATATACATTGGAAAAAAAGCTGCGAGGGAACCTTGGGACAAATATGCTAATAAAAATGATTTGTTATTCTGGAGGAATAATGCACTTATATTTGATGAGGAAAAAATAATTGCAGGTAGCGAAACAGAAGAATGCCCCTGGGTGCTCAATCAACCTGCCATATGTAATATTGTGTATCGGGTAGGCAAAGAGGAATCTCACCCCTAAGCCTCTCGCAGATCCGTATGTGAACCTCTCGATTCATAAGGCTCTTCATAATGCAAAATTGCTGTTGTGTCTGGTCAGTCAAATAATCGTCTTTCGACTTCTAATATCTTTCCAAAATTCACTATGTAAAGTCCTTCGCTCGACTTGACTTTCGCCAAGGCTCTCTTGATTATTCTTGCTACTACGACTTCATCTGTCACAGCAGCGGAGCATCGCTAATTTCTGCCTTTTCCCTATGGGATTCTTGGCATTTTCGCCTCACATCTTCGCCTCTGCTTCTCCTTTTCCGTATCAGATCCAGGAATTAGGTCTTGCCCTCTTAATGCTGTGTGCTGTGTAATCAATAATTAGCTTGCTATTACACTTGGTTGCTCGAAGTCGCTCTCCGTCTCGATTTTGGCACAGTAAGAGTTGTTTTCGACATGTCAATAAGAGTTTGCTTGTGTACATCTCCTAAACCCATACAATAAAATCACTGCCCTTACAATTGGTCATGAACTTGCTTCGACCTTTTCGCTCAGCACCAAGTCGTTTAACAAAGCACCACAAGGCGAATTGGAAACAGCTCCAGAAAGCCTTTCCCGATAGTTCACTGCTCTGTTCAAGTTGTTTTTAAAATTCGGCCAGTTAGTTCGCTCGACCTCTGCAACGAGTGAAATATTATCCATTGGGAGTTCTATTATCTCCATTACTTTTGTGTTACCATTTCAAAGAACTTTATAGTATCTTAGTACCTTGGGGTAACGCAGGACACACAACAAACCACTAATACGTGTTTTGCGTTAGTGGGTGGACATTGCGAATAGATACATTTGAATAATTAATAAACTTTGGTGCTGGCAGTCCGTTTAAGGTTTCAAAAGCCCAACAACGTAAAGCCCGAAACTGTAATAAGCCATTAAATAAAAAAGACTGAAAGGAGAAAATTTGATACCAGGACCTAATTACGTATACAAATGCCCAATTTGTAGCAGTCTTTTAACGAAAGGAAGTTTAAAGAGTGGAAACACTTTTGAAGCAAAAATATTTTCTGACGGAAAAATAATTGCCCCAATGCTTCCTGAATTTCCGAATCTTACTAAATGTAAAAAATGTAACACTATTTTTTGGTTGAGTAAACTAAAAGAAATTGGAACTTTTGAATGGGGTGCAGATAATATTTCAGATTGGGAAAACGCAAACGAAGCAGAGTTTTTAGCAATAGACGACTATTTTGAAGCCATTTTTAAAGGAATAGCTGAAAATACTCAAGAGGAAATTCTTATCAGACAACGTATTTGGTGGTCATATAATGACAGGATTAGAAAAGGACAAGACATATTTAATGATGAAAGTGATGAATTGCGTTGGGTTGATAATGTCAAGAAACTGGAATTGTTACTCGACGAAGCCGACATAAACCAAAAAATAATGATCGCTGAAATAAAAAGAAATTTAGGAGATTTTGAAAACTGTATTAGTATTATTCATAGCATTGATATTGATGACCTACGTTGGATGAAAGAAATATTTTTAAATGAATGCAAACGAAATAATAAATGGGTAATTGAATTATATTAACTGTTTAATACGTGTGTTTGGCTCAATGAATGGTCACGTGGTTAATTGAAAATTCTATCTCGCATTAATCTTATGTGGTCTCTTAATATTTTTGAGTTCTAAAATCCGCTTTAACACAAGGATAAAATACAGTGGTTTCAAAAAAATCAATTCCAAGCCGTTCTTTACCAACCTCTTCAAAAAAGGAATAAACTTGGAGGACATTCTTTTTTTTTATTGGTCACTCGGCGCCCCACATTCTCAAAATCTACATCAAACTCACCCCCGAAGAGAAGGTTTTAAATTTTCTGGATTATTTTAGGTAAAGGGGGGGGGATATGTTTGTTTTTTAGTGGATTAAATAAGATGGTATAACTAATTTGAAGAATTAGTAAAAAATTGTTTTTGAAAAGTGGATGGAGTTTGATAGGTTTGAGGAAATAGGAATAATATTGAATTGGAGAGGGAATAATTCTCAAATAAAAGAGTTATGCCGGATTCAAAATAGACAATAAACACAAACAGTCATGTAAAAAATAAAAAAAAATAAAAAATGAACGTGGATTTAACAAGCACATTTAAGGATGCTAGACAACTTACTAACACTTGGAAGGCAAGGTATTCAGCCGCAGAATACCCACAAAAAGTCGTAATGAATATTTTCTACAGAAAATATACTATTGAAAAAATGTGGCCTACAATCTTCAATACAAAATATTCAAATTGGGAAATTGCCTATGCAAATTTGAAAAGCAAGTATGGAGAAGTGGCACTTACAATTAATCCTTTATTAGAATCTAAACTCAGAGCAAATGATAAGGTAACATCTATTAGATTCTCAGACTTTACTTCATACATTCATGCAGCATCTTCAGGAAACAAAGATGCGTTGAAAGGAATTGAATATACATATTTCCTTCACAGAATTTTTGACGATTTAATTTTGATTTGGGTTGCAATGGTAGTTTCAGGTGACACTAAAATTGATGCAATCGCAAAAATTACACGAGCGGTACTTGCTGAAATGCCTATTAATGAATACGCTGAAATTGAGCAAATTTTTGACCAATTAGGTGCTGAGCAATATTTGCAATCATTGTTCATAAAAGAATTGCATAACAACATATAAAAGCTATTTATGACAACAGACGACAAAAATGTTATAAGATCTCTTGTTTGAGTACTATTCAATAGTAGGAAATGTGATTATTTTTTATTGGATAAACAAATAAAGTATAACTAAAATTTTAATCACTAAAAATGTTTTTGAAAAGTAATATCAGTTAGATATTTTCATTTCTTCAAATTAAAAATTATTTGGTAGTGGATAATTCTCCAATTTAAACAGTTTTGATAAACTCATAAAAAATAACAAACCAGAACAAACTTTAATGCAGGACATATACGGACTTGACGCAACAGTAATAATCATCAGAATTTCAACTGACGATGTGAATGGGTTTAATCAGCACAATGAGTTCTCTATTGACCAACTCAAAAAAGAACTCGAAGAAAAAGAGATTGAATGCTACTTCCAGAAAATTGCAAAAGAAGAGCATAAAATCATTGTGCCCACACAGAGAGGGCAGCTTGAAGTATTTACCAAGCTTCATAGCTCTGAAACTTACCAAGCGGTAGTTAACAAAAAACTAAAAACAGCTTTTCGTACGGAAGTAAAGTTCTCCGAAAAAGACTATTTCAAAGAAACAGTTTCTATTCGCATAATAGATGTAAATGATAGAGGGCGTGCCACAGATGAATTTGAAGCCCTTTTCAAAAAGGTGGAGAGTCTACCTATTGCCACAACCATAAATGTCGAAAATCAACAAGATATTTGGTTCAAGTGGATTGAAGCTCAAAAGGCTATCATTGATAATTTACAAAAGCCATATCAAGTAAAAGGCACACCGTTCTTGCAGGAAACTAAAAACAACGATGGTCAAGTTACTCGCTACACTTTGAAATTTGATTTGGCGAATGAAATTTTACCTGAGTATAAGCAGTTGGAGGCTAAACTAAAAGAGTTAGGGGTTGAAGAAAAATTTGATGGTGAAGGAAATATATTTTTGACAAGAGAACAAATTGCCTTATTGGATACTGTTATTCAAAGGGAATTTCCTTATAAATTAGAGCGTAGCCAAATAATTAGTGTAATTCTAAAACTACGTCCCCTTACACTTGCTCAAAAAATTCAAAAAGAAATTGGTATCACAGTTTCTCAAAATCATCACAACAAACAATTATTTATCAATTGTAAAGCAAATGAAGTTTTAAACCAAACTTTACGAAAAAAGGGCTTTGAATTTAAACAGTTTAGAGGTGAATTTAGAATAATCAATCACGGCAATATCATCGAGAATGATTCGTTGAACAACAAACACAGCATAACTTTTGGGCAGCGTTTTGTAAAACCAGAAAACGAGAAGGAACTGCTTTTGCCTTATCCTGAAAACAATACATTTATTTATTTTAATGTTGATTACTTTAATTTGCAATTATCATATCAACATCTCATCAGCATTTATGGCAAAGAAAATATTGAAACAAAACTTCAAAGTATTTACGAAGCCATAAACCCCAAAGAAATACATTTTTTTGATAAAGACTTTACAGAAGATTTTTGGGTTGAGTTGAAAAGAAAACTCTACGTTTATAACCTCGATGATGCGATAAATTCATTCAGTCAATCCTTGTACCTTGAGTACAATAGTGAAGAAGAACTGCAAACTCAATTAAAGCTGATAAAAGATTTGCAGGTTTGCGATATTGCTTATTCGCCTGATCAGCCAGATTTCAGGTTCAAAATTAAAACTAACGTAATTGCCAAAAAATCAGAAAAAGAACTTTTCTTAGAAAAAATAAAATTGCTAAGAGGTGCTGAATTTGTAGTAGAGGTCGCAAAAGAAGGAAGTAACCTAAAAGAGTTGATTTATTTGGGAAAACTCAATGGAAACGAATCGGATATTCAAAAGTTAGTTTTGAATATTCCTAATATTTTTCCTGATGACAAGAAAAGAGCCAAAGAGGTTTTGAAATTTCTTAATGCTGAGAAGAAGCCAATAATCAAAGCGATTAGAGCAAACCTAACCGGCGATGCTACCAAAATTGGTTGGCTACAAAATGCCATCAAAAAAATCACACAACCAACAGAAGCCCCCAATGGTAAAGCAGCCAATGAAAAATTAGGCGAATTCATTTTTGACACGTCAAAGGCTACCCCAATTTATGATGAGGCTAAGGTTACGGAAAACAGCGAGTATTACTGGGAGGTACGGAATAATGAATTACTCAAACTCAATGAAGCCCAGCGAAAAGCAGTTTTAGCAGCTATTCATTGTACAGATTTGGCGTTGTTGCAAGGTCCGCCTGGTACAGGAAAAACAACCGTTATTGCTGAAATCATTTGGCAAATCATCAGTAAAGACCCTAAACACAGAATTTTATTGACATCCGAAACTAATTTGGCAGTAGATAATGCGTTGGATAGGTTGCTAAATATCAAAGGTGTAAATCTAAATTTAGCAAAATACACCACGCTTATCAAGCCTTTACGGTTTGGTAGAATGGGAAAAATGGACGAAGAAGGGGCAAAATATTCGGTGGATAGAATTATGAAATGGCTGGATGAATCGTATCAAATACCTCAGGGGTATGAACTTGATACATTAGATGAACAAAATGATGAATTTGAAGATAATATTCAAAAAAATAGCAATGAAAATAATGCAGTTCAAGATTGGATGAAACGCATTGCTTCCAGAGCAAAAAACAACAATCTCAAGTATGCTAACGCATTGAAAGATTGGGCTATGGATTTGTCAATCCCCAGCAAAGAAGTAAAGCAAATCTTCAAGGATAAATATTTCGAATATGCCAATATTGTGGGTTCCACTTGCAGTTCGAGTGGAAGTCCTGCATTTCGTGCTGATTTTGGCAAGTTTTCTTTACAAAAGGAATTTTCTTCTTATTTAAAGGATTTCAAGTATTTAGACAGCATTAAAGATGTTGTATATCAAATAACACGAAGTGAGGAAGATGATAATAAAATACAAATCAATTTTACCTGCCAAAAATTTAGGCTGAAAAAAGAAGAGCTTTTTGAATTGCTTGAAAAACCAACTTATGCTTTTATTCAAAATGTTTTTATTGATGAGCTTCAAGAAATTTTGAAACAAATAGCCAAAGGAAAAACAAACAAGCACCTTCATAAATTACTTAAAAGGCATAATTTTAGTTCTGAACAAGACGCTCAGGTATTTCTTAATCAAAAATTTGATGTGAATTTTGACACAGTTATTATGGATGAAGCAAGCAAAGCCACTCCACCTGAATTGCTTTTGCCTTTGTGTTTTGCCAAGCGGAGTATTGTTATAGGCGACCACAAACAGCTTCCCCCAATGCTTAACGAAAAAGATTTTCGGGAGGCCTTGCAAGAAGCGGGTGCTGGGCATTTGGCAGATGAAATAGATAGAGAGTTTACCGAAACGTCTCAGTTTGAGCGGATGATACTTAACCCAAAAGTATCACCTACTATCATATCAAGGTGCAATATTCAATACCGTATGCACCCTGATATTAACAAAGTTATCAAGCAATTCTACTTGGATGAAGGCGGTTTAGAACCTGCACAAGAGCTTATTGAAAATGCTAATGACCATAACTTGAATAATATCTTTTCTCGGCATCACGGTTTTTTTTATCAAGATTTTATTAATGCTAACACCCACACAATTTGGGTAAATGTAAAAACACCTGAAATGCGAGAAGGTACTTCTGTTACCAACGAAGGTGAAGTAAAGGCTATTCGTATGGTGATTGAAATGCTCAAAAAAGCAGAAGGATTTGAAGCTTTCCAAAAGCATTGGGACTTCATCAAAGATGATTTCAAGAGAAAACAAGAAAAAGAAATTGGGGTAATTAGTTTTTATGGGGCACAAAAAAGAATGATAAAAAGTAGTTTAGCGGGTGTTGGCGTGCCTTTAAAAATCAATACTGTGGATAGATTTCAAGGAATGGAACGCAATATTATTATTGTTTCTACGGTGCGAAGCAATACACAAACCGTATTTGGAGGCAAGACAAAACCTAACCAAGAAAGCGGTTTCGCGAAGTCCCCACAGCGTTTGAATGTGGCTCTGTCAAGGGGAAAACGTTTATTGATAGTAGTAGGTAATAAAGATTTTTTTGAGCAGGTAACTGATAAATTTGGCAGACCCCTCTACAAAAATGCTATTGCTGAGATGACGAAGGTAATTGACTTTGAAACCTTACAAAACCAGTTTAAAAAATGATTTCGGGATTAGACTTAAACATACATCAAGCACTCTTTCAGCAGAAAAAACTTACCGAAAAATATTTAGGTAAGATAAAGTTTGATTGGCTGTATTCAGAAATCCACTATACAGCAGAATGTACTGTGGGAGTGTCTTTTGATTTGTTCGATAAAACCATTGTCGGCATTTTATTAGTTGATGAAGTTTTAAGTATTGAAGAAATCGGGGATATTTTGGGGATGAATGTCATTCATAATCCTGAAAAACAACAATACAGGGATTATGCCGAATTTGATATTTTACGAATGGCTTTGGATAATCTCTATCAATACAAAATGATTGAGATAGGAGATGCATCTTACTCATCTTGCAGGCTTACAAGTATCGGAAAGGAATATGCTCAAAAAGGAAGAAAATTTAAAATCGAGAACAATAATCCTTTCTCTTTGGTCTATGACCATACAAGTCAAACCCACATCGAAGCTAAATTATTGTTTAAAAATCTGAAAGGGAAAAATCAACCATCATTAATTGGTGGTTTTGATTTTCTTGATGAAGTTTTAATGAAAAAAATGGCTGTAAAACAAGCCAATGAAGTCTATGACGAACAAAAGGGTAATTCTTTTACAAACCCCAAAATGGACCAGAATAAAAGTCAAACGTTTCTATTAGAAATCTTTGTTGCCTTGCTGTACGATTTGGAAAGCAACCAGATTCGTTTATTGGCTTATGAACCTACCACCAAAACCATTAACGAGTATTTTACCAAATGGGTGAATGAAAATATGTTAGAAGAAATTATCGAGCAGTTTCAAAATGAAAATACAGCAGATAGTTCATTGCCAAAATTGCCGCAAGCCTATGTTCAAACAATAATAAAAGGGCAAAAAGACTTTGATGTAGAAGGTACAAATAGTGCCAAAAATGCATTTGCAATCGAATATCAATGTAACCAGGATCTTGATTACATTGATGTAGAATACTATTGGAATAATCTTAAAAGTTTCGTTACTGAAAACACAAAAGAGTGTTGGTTTTTTCTACCAACCCCAAATGTTAAATGTTTATCACTAATTGAAAGGTTTGCAGATGATTGCTCGAATATTATGGTGTTTGTAACCTTAAATACAAATCAGAACTCAAACTTAGAAAATCAGGTTAAAAAATTTACGGAAAAGTCCTGTCTTTACAGCAACAATTTATTTGTAATACAAATAGGGTTTTGGGAAATACAAAAATTTAAGTTTTGGAAACTTGATGATTCTCTATTTGAGTTTAATGAAACTTCGTTTTCTATCGGTGATAGTTTTTTTATTAACTCACTGACAAAAACTAAAATTGATGCAGCAAAAACTTATAACACAAGAAAGTACTATTTTGCAAAAGAATTATTGCCCTTGCTCAAAGAGGACGTACTTCAAAAAACTTCAATCGAAGTTGAAACAATAAATAAGGAAATTATTTTATCATACCAAAACTTAGATAAAAAATCCCTTGTCTTTGCAGATCTGCAAGATTATCAAGATGTTTTGCAACAGGTTTTTCAAGTTGAGCAACAGAAGAATGATTTCATTTTCAGACTCAAAGAAAAACACCAAGATCAACTTCAATCTGAATTAAAACAGCTAGTAAGTAATTTTGACAAACAGGAATTTTCAAAATTAGAGGCTTTGCAAGATTTTAACAACAAACTTCAAACTATTCAGAGCGAATTATTTGAGGACTATATTGATTTGCAAAGAGAAGTTGTTGATTTAGGAAACAAAATAGATGCAGAAGAAAAACGTATCAAAGATGAAATCCTTGCAAAAGCCTACATCATCGATACGAACGTTTTTATTGAAGAGCCTGAGATAATTACAAAAATTGAGATTAAGCATCATGTAGTGCTTTCGCACACGGTAATAAATGAATTAGACAAGCTCAAACAAAAAGACAGGTTAAAAGAAAAAGCATCCAAAGCAATCAGCACTCTCAATAAGCTGTTAGGAAAAAGCAAACAGCTAAGAACTGCAAAGGCAAATACAACTATTTTAGGTGAAGATTATCGGCAAAATTCACCTGATAACAGAATTTTGTCTGTTGCCTTTATGTACAAGGACAAAAACCCAATTTTACTCACAAGTGATAATGGGTTACAGTTGAAAGCCAAATCAATTGGTATCTCTACTATTTCACTCAAAGAGTTCTTAGGAGAAAAGTCAGAGCCAAAAGTAAGCTCATCAAATTCTAAAGGAATAGACTACAAAAGTATTTTCAATCAAATGCAACCCGACAAAAATGGCAAATATCAAATCAGTAGCTTCATTAAAATATTGAAGAAACAAAATCCTGAATTTGATTACAAAGCATTAGGCTTTGAGAAAGCTTGGCATTTTGTTGAATCTCTTGGCAATTTTGAAGTAACCGAAAAACAATTTTTAAATATTAAAAATTAACAATTAACAATATGTCGTGTTTTGAATCATCAACTTTCCTGAAAAGTCCCAATGTGATGAATGCAGAAATTCTCAAAAAAGCCTGTGAGAAATTAGGCTGGACTTTTGAAATCAAGACAGAACAGAACAAGCAAGTTTTGTATGTCTATAATGCCAATCAACAAAGCAATTTGCGTGGTGAATTTGCTTTGAAAGTGGTGGATAATGTAGTTACCTACAACAGCTACTATATGAAAAATGGGCGTGAATTAGCTAAAGAGTTGGAAAGTCAATTTTATGGACTGAATATCCAGTACGCCCAACTAGCAATTCTGAATGAGTTTGAAGCCTTAGGCTTTAAGTTTATGCCCGATAACAAGTTTGTTCCTACTGAAACAGAGAAGGTGCGTTTCAAAATGATAGCTCACTCTAAAATTTCGGAAGAAACGGAAAAAAGAGTAGAATTAGAATTTACAATAAAGTTTGATGGGACTGTCATTTCTGATTCCAACTACATTCCAGAAGATGTGCATAAATTGGCTGACAAAGCAATGGAAGCCATTGATAGAGCTTTTGGAACAACTCGCAAAGAAGGGGAACAAATCAAACGCAAGGAAATTCCTGCGAAGTATAAAACCAAAGCCTACTGTAAGGCAGGTAATAAAATCATTGCTAAATACTAATTTTTAATAACTATGGACAGTAAAGAAGCATTCGAGAATATCAGGGACTTAGTTAAAGCGAATTATCCCTTGGTTTATGCTATAACTACAGAGTACAGTCGTACTATGCAGTACATACGCAACATATCACACAAGTTGAATTTCAAGTTTTATTCCTGGGATTGCGTGGCAGGTTTGTCTGAACATGAAAGAAATGAAAATGGTGGCTATTCAATGAATGGTGTAGCAGGAAATGACGATTACAACGGCTTTTTGGACAATTTGATGCAATCCATAGAACCACAAGGAAATCCTAATGAGAAGGCAATCTACCTTGTAGAGGATTTACATCGTTATTTCGACCAGCCTGAAACCTTTACAAGGCTGCGTAAATTAGCAGAGAAGTTAAAATTTTACGACAAACACGTTATTCTATCAGGTCCATTTATCAAGATACCTGATGAATTGGAAAAATTTGTTACGGTAGTAAATATCCCTTTGCCTGATAGAAGTGATTTGAAAAAATTACTCACACGGGTTGCAGGTGAAATGGCTATCAATGATGATTTAGAAAAGTATTTTATTGATTCTGCGTTAGGAATGACCGATATGGAAGCAGATTTAGCATTTCGCTTGGCAAAGGAAAAAGTAGGATTAAACAGTATTGATGCATCTGAAATAATATCAAAAGAAAAACAACAAATAATCAAGAAAAGTGGAATACTTGATTACTATGAAGTTCCTAAAGAGGATAATTTAAATTCCAAAATAGGAGGTCTAGAAAATTTGAAAAAATGGCTGGTTGAAAGGAAAGTGGCATTTCAACGAAAGGCCAAAGAATTTGGATTAGAAGACCCGAAAGGAATTTTATTGGTAGGTGTACCTGGCTGTGGTAAAAGTTTGACTGCAAAATGTGTGGCGGCAGAATGGAAGCAGCCGTTACTTAAATTGGATATTGGAAAAGTTTTTCAAGCAGAAGTTGGGGCAAGCGAAAATAATATCAGACAAGCAATAGCGACCGCAGAGGCTGTAGCCCCTTGCGTTCTTTGGATAGATGAAATAGAAAAGGGTTTAAGTACAGGTGGAGGGGAAAAAGACGGAGGGACAAATTCAAGAGTTTTTTCAACAATCTTGACTTGGATGCAGGAAAAAACAAAACCTGTTTTTGTAGTAGCGACTGCAAACAACATTCAGTCTTTACCACCAGAATTATTACGAAAGGGGCGTTTTGACGAAATTTTCTTTGTGGATTTGCCAACCCACGAAGAGCGTAAGAATATATTCAAAATTCACTTGGCAAAGTACAAACAAAACTCAATTACTGATTTTGATAGTCTAGCCAATAAGTCAAAATACTTCAATGGTGCTGAAATTGAGGAATGTGTAAAAGAAGCAATGTTTATCGCTTACAACGAGAACTCAAATGTTACGCAAATTTCTATCAAACATTTGGAAACTGCTATTGAACCAATAGTTCCACTAGCTATGACTATGCCTAATCAGATTAACTTTTTACGTGAGTTTGGTAAGTCAAAACGAGCAAGACCTGCAAGCAAAGAATTTAACGAAGAATCTTTACAAGCAGAAACTGAAAGTAAGGATAACAAGGTTTTAAAGACAAAATCTGAAAAGGAATTTGATATTTACTCTGAATAAAAAATGAGTATTCGCACAAAACATTGGACATGCGACTATGTGCCAAAAGCAGGCGCAGCACGGGCTCACAGTACAAAAAAGTTAAGATAACCCCCAACAAAACAAATGAATAACTTAAACCCACCCACATTCAAGAACGATCAATACTTCATTCTTGACAAAGAATGCTTTGCAAATTCATTGAGACAAATTGAAAGAGCAGTGAATGAAGATTATTGTAAAAATGAGCCTTATGAGAAAGTGTGGATACCTGAAAAACAAATTAATGGTCAAATAAAAAAAATAAGCCAATCTACTTTTGAAATTGTCAATGAAAATTTTATAAAAGGTTTAAGGCATAAGATTGAAAAAGAAATTTGTTTAGGAGAACTTGAATTACTTGCTGTAAGAAAAAATATTTTACATAAAAATGATTCTGTCTCAATGCATAATGATGTTGAAGGGTACGTTGTTATTATCAATATTCCAGAACCAACAATTCCTGATGATGATACCGATGAAATAGACAACAGATCCAATGAAACAAAAGCATTTGAAGGAGGAAATATACTATTCACGAAAGATAATGGCGAAATTATTGAAATAGAACTTAAACCAAATGAATTACTTGTTGCAAAGTGTACAAACAAACACGGAGTTAAAAAGATTTTGGAGGGTACTAGGGAAAGTATTGCATTGTTTTCGGCACCTAAATTTTGATTTTCATTAAGTCACCTTCAAGAAATTAGCGGTTCAGTGGATAAATAATCCTCCTAAAAGTTTATTTATTAAATTTACTTTCACAATTAAATTACAAAATATGACACCAATGCAAGAAATTGTAATGACCTTATTTACAAAAGAAACAATAAACAAGGTTAAAGAACAATTCAAAAATGGAATGAAAATTGTTTCCAATGATAGTTTTGATATGAGTTTTAGATTATTCAAACCTACTCCTAATTATATCAATCTTGAATTACTTATTCAAATGCCAATTGAAACTGGTGAAGTGCAAGATCTTCCGGGAATTGGTAGAGGAAGATTGCAAACAACAGTAATGTTTTTTAAACCAGTTGGTTTCTTTGAACAAAAGAAAGGTTTTTTTTCAACCGATATTGAAGTAACTGTTGTAAAAGAATTTGAAGAAGAACTTGACTATTTAATTAAAATAGGAAAGGTTCCCTCAAAAATTAAATCACATAAGCTTACATTGGAGGAAAACGCTGTATTAGCTGCCTTTTCAATGGAAGCATTAAACAATGCTGAAAAATACGAAGACACATCTTTCGTTGCTAATGGTCTATATTGCGATATTTTCATGGCATTTGGGGGATATCCACAATTTTTTCTTGACGATATACATGGTTTAAATGGACCAATTGCAGCCTACTTACTAAGAGAACAAGATACAGTAAATCCAGTTGTACAATATAAAAAGATTTTTGATAAATTTTATTCAATGAGTTTAATGACCGCATTTAAAGGACTATAATGAAAATAGTTACTTAGTCATAAATTTCTTTTTTATTATTGTAACCATTGTAAAATGGAAAAAGTGAAATGGTTTATGCGTGTTGACCTCGTATCCTAACGATTGCAATAAGAGTTACAGCCAGAATCACGTGTTTAATTAAATATTGCAAAGGCATTTTGAATTACTCTAATAATTTTGTTTTTCTAATTGTTAGTATTTTATTAATTAAATTTACGTATAGATACTTTAAATAGTAATCCTATTTATGTAAATTAGCTGTTACTCAGATTTATTTTGTGAATAAATTTTTAAGTGTCTTTTTAAATAGATAGCTGCCTAATTCAAAAGCGTACCTTCAAAACTAGGAAGAGAGTAGTGACCTTTTTGAATCTATTTGAACGTCATTACAATACTTGATCACTACTTTACGCGGCTATTTTGTTTGAAATTTCAATCTGAAACTCCATACAAATTTCTACTTCTGAATGATCCTAAAAATAGGGAGAATAAATTTTTGACAATTAACAAGAATTTTTTTCATTAAAATTGGACAAAGGGGATAGTTGGCAGTTTATTACAAGTAAAATGAATCCAATAATTAAATTTCTTCAAAGTGATCCTGAATTAATTCCCCAAGATGGAGAATTTGATTTTCAAGTCAATAAAATAAATATTTCAAATGAGGTTGAAAAATTAAATAAACTCTTCCAATCTGTTGTTTATCATCGCAAAAATCAAGAAATAATTGGGAGTAAAATTGAAATTTTAGGTAAAAATCAAGTATGGAAAGTGAAGAATTCCTACATAGATTTTAATGGTAATTACAACTCTTTTCCTCATCCTATTATTGTATTTACAACAGGAGAAATATTTCAATTTAAAAAAGAAAAATTTATAAGGGCATTAATGATATCTCCATTCATTGAAATGGCAGATCCCTTCAATGATTATATAATTGAAGATTTGGATATTTTAGGTTTTCCATTTTTTATTCAAATTAGTAACAGTTTTCCTATTTCAGTAAAATTATTTGATAAATTTATTCAACAAATTAGTTTAGATGAAAGAAAATTTAATGATTACACAGATGAAAAAAATAGTGCCAATTATTTGCTATCTTTTCTAAAGAAAATTGAAACCAATGATAAAAGTAAAACCGACTTGGTTAATTTGGATTTGAAAAATTTAATTGTTTTGTGTAAAAAAATTATTGATGGATTAAATAAAACTGAGATTAGCGATTTAATATCAATGGATGCTAATAGACTTAATTTTCAAGGATATCCAGAAAATGGGCTTGTCATTAAAATAGTTAAAGAAGGGAAAAAAACATTAGTTGGAAAGGAACTAATATATTTGGCAAAGGAATTGCAAGAAGTATTAAATGAAATAGAAATGTATAACAATAAAAAGCCCCAACGAAATCTAAATTTTAATTTTAAAGTTGAAAATGAAATTTTTAAAAACAAAAGCGATTTTCACGAGATTTCACCTAATTATATCTCATATGAAGATAAGTTGAAATTCAATGAATTAGAAGCTCAAAAAACGTGGTTCATTTACAATTTTACTAATGATATTATAAATAAGTAAGATAATGGGCAGTATTTATTTTCCTCCTCGCGCTATTAAATTATTAGTTGAAGATCAATTAAGTATTGGTAGTTTGTATTACGTAAAAAATAAAGAATGGAAAAAGACAACTGAATTTGCAAAAAATAAACCTGATAATAGTTGTCACCCTGGTTTAATTATTGAGTTAAATAAATCTGAATCAAAAGGAAGATTAATTCCAGGAACTTCAAGTTGGCATGAAAAATCTTGTAAGGTTTTTCGTGTAAAACTTGTTCCAGAAAAAACAAGTTATTTTTTATTTATTTTTTATATTTATTTGCCATATATTGATATAGGCTCTTTGAATAAATATAAGACTCCGAAATTGGAAGAAAAAAATATTGATAAATGTTTGGTAAAATGGAATTTATATTGCGAAAAAATTACAATTTGTAATGAGGATAGTTGAAGACATTAAAAAGCTATTTTTGTCTGAATTAGATATAGATGGATATTGTAGAATTGTACAAAAATTATCTCTTTGTTTAAATAAAAAGAACCTTTCAAAAGAAATTTTATCGGAAAGTAATTTTGAATTTTCTTATTGGAGTAAAGAGGACGTTAAATCCATTTTTTCAGATTTTGTAATTTGGTTAATTGAAAAAGGTAAGTTTAAATTTTTCGAAAAAATCAATGATGATTATCTTGAATATTATTTTTTAGCGGTATTTCATAGTTATTGTTCAGAGAAAATAAATATTTCCCAGCAGAAAAGAATTGGATTTTCTTTTTCAAGGTTCAAGAAAATTATGATTGAAATATTGGAAGATAATTATAATGTAATTTTTTTAAAGTCTGTAAAAGTAATTTCTTCAAAGGAAACAAATTTTGATTCAAAAAAAATGAATAAATATCATTTAAATTTTGATGTAGTTAAAAGTTTTTCCTTTGAATCGCAATTAAAACCGCAAATTAAAAAGATAATCGATGTATTAATAGAACAAAATAAATTCATTATTTTAAATGAGTTTTTCTTTAAGTCACTTTTCGATCAAATAATTAATATTCATAAAAGAACTTATCAAAAGATAGATGGTATAGAAATTATAAATGAAAATTATGAAATCGAGTCAATTAGGAAAGAAGAAATTGTTTTAAAAACAAAGTTATTGTTATCACATCTGGTTAAAGATGATTTTATTATTTTGCGTAACATTATTTTTGAAGATGGAGCAGCATTATCATTCAAAGAGCTTTCAACAAAATTTAGTATTCCGAAAAGTACTATTCATTACAAGTATTTTAGTTTTAAAAAATCGGTCAAAAACTTAATAATTCCTTTTGACAACGAAGAGAGATTTTTTTTTCTTGAAGTTCTTAAATATTTAATGTCGACAGAGAATAATGATGAGACTTTGGATAAAATTCGGAATTGAGGTAAACAAAGAATGAAAAAATACAAGTTTGCACATCACTTGGTTAAAGTAGTGTTTGGTCAAGTCGATATTGTGTTAATGCCGATTGATAGTTCAGAAAATAAATGAATAATTCAGTTATGATTTTCAAATTTTTACACTTTTCTCATCCAACAGAAGAACAAACAACTGTCCTAAAAGCTATGGAGGATTTTGTTTCACCAGAAAACCAATTCGATTTTATGGTGCTTTGTGGTGCAGCAGGAACAGGTAAAACTTCTATTACTGCTGCATTAATCGGATATTTGAATGAATTAGGTATGCCATATAAAATATCCGCTCCAACAGGTCGGGCAGCTAGGATACTTGGAAGGAAAGCTAAAACCACAACATCAACCATCCATTCAATGATTTATGCTCCAAATGCAGACTATGAAACTGGAAAAGTCAACTTTAAATTGAAATTAGGACACAATGCGAACCCAACAATATATATCATTGATGAAGCGTCAATGATTCCGAAAGATATTGATAAGGAACAAAATTTGTTTCAGGTGGAGAAAGGCTTGATCTATGACTTAATTACTTATATCAAAGAGGCTAATGTCAACAATAAAATTATTTTTCTTGGAGACCGATACCAACTTCCCCCAATTAATGAAGCAGAATCTTATGCTTTGAATAAGGAATTCCTTGAAAGGACATTCAACTTGAAAGGTCACTCCTATTTACTTACTGAAGTGAAAAGACAAGAAGACGGCAGTTATATTCTTGAGAACGCAACAGATATCAGGAAAGCTATTGATAGAGGTGAAAAATCACATCCAATAAAAGGTACACAAAGTAGAAACATATACGCTGCAGCAGACAAATATGCTGCAAATGTCAAAAAAGACGGTCTTGAAAATCAAGTAGCAATAGGTGTTTCTCATAAAGCCAACAAGTTTTTCAATGACTTGGTAAGAGAAAGGATATTTGGAAATGCTAAAAGGATTCTCGAACCAGGCGATCTATTAATGGTGACTCAAAACTGGTATCGAAACGGCATACAGTTATTTAATGGTGATCATGTTGAGCTTTTATCTGTTGATTGGAATTTACAAGAACAAGTTGCAGGACTTCATTTCACAGCTGTAAAAATTAAAGTTCTGTTCTGCGAAACCGAAACTATTATTGAAGACTATGCCCTCATAGAAACTATTTTATCTCCAGGAGGTGTTTTAGATGGAAAACTTGAAAATGAACTTCGAAGACAACGTTACACCAAAAATAAGATTTATAGAGAAAGCAATATGCCAGGTGACGATAAATACATAGGTTCATTAAGACTAACATATGGTCACGCAATAACTTGTAACAAAGCGCAAGGCGGTGAATGGAAAAAAGTTTTTATTAATACAATGGGAATACCTTCTTTAAAATGGCAATATACAGCAGTGACTAGAGGAATAGATGAAATTGAGAAGTTTTAATCCCACTAACTTTTCAATTTTATTCCGATGGCCGCGCAGGTAATTCCGCATAAATAATTGAAGTTAATTAATGGGGTTACCAGCTTTAACATTAATATTAAAAATCGCCATGTTTATTAAGCAAGAACACCCTAATTGGTCATACTAAAAGACGACTCTGTAAAAAAAAAGAAAAAAAATGAACAGATGATGAAAAAATTGAAGATATAGCGAAAAGCATAAAGCAGCATAGAAAAACAATGAAATTGCCTACTTTTTAATAGTACTCAATCGCGGACGTTTACAGAATGTAGTAATCCATAATAATTTGTTAGGATTCAGGTGTAATTTTACTGGTTTTTGCCATGGCTTGATCTTTTATTTAATCAAAGGTTTGCCTGAGTAATGCAGTGGATCATCACTATAGAAATTCAGTTGAAATCGTACTTCTTTTTTCACACTTGAATTCATCTTTGCGCCTAATGGAAAAAAAATGTACTAAGTTTTGAATTCAGTCGGGTAATATCAAAGTGTTTCACCAGTGTTTGCCAAGTGTTCTATTGTTGAAAATCGCATAACAAACCTAATTCAGCAACGTCTAAAAAAATCATTCTTGAAGGGGAATTTACCCACAATTTGGCTGATGAAAAATCATTAGCAATCCTTGTTCTAAATACTACATTGGCTGGCAATGAAAAGCACTTTTTAGTTACTATTTCAGTGATTGAAAACTTATCCACAACCCTCATCAACTGCCGTTATGCATGGCTATTAAACACCAGCGTTTACTTACCATTTCACACTTGCAAAACCTATTGCAAACTCTGGCGTAACGGCCATCAAACTGACTTTGAATCACCAGCGTTTAACTACCATTTCACAGTTGAAAAACCCATAGCAAACCTTAGCAAAAATTCCATTATTCAGAACATAATCCAACAGGGTTTGATTACTGTTCTAATCTTGAAATTGCTAAGTAAACCTTAGTGAGTTTCCATAGAGATAATGCCGTAGGGTTTCTGGAAATTTCCTAACTCAGCCGTAGTTTAATAAACATAATCCACTATGATTCAAACCATTTTTCAGGTAGTTGCAAAATCACTGATTTACATCAGTAAAAAGACCGGATTAACCTACAATGAGGTGAATGTACTGGTGTACTATTTTGGAGTACCTTTTTCGTGGCTCACACTGCTGGATATCTATTTCCAATTCCATTTCCTCAAAGGTGCTTTTATAGTCTTTGCTTTCGGTTTTTGGTTGGGGTGCACGGATTTCAAAAGTTATTCCGATCAATTGTTCCGCAAATCCGTTTCTTTCCTGAACTACTTTAACCGATGGGGGAGCAACTACATCGCATCTTCCGTGTTGATTTGTGTTTTTCTGCCTATTGTTATTTACTCCGTTCTCATTGCCCTTATTTGTCAATGAGGATATTACCAATAAACGCCAAAGCAGATTTTCTGCGTATTTTCAAAAATACACCGAGTAGGAGGGAGGTGAAGAAAAATGTTGCAAAATGTATTTTCAAAAATAAACACTCAACGCTTTCAAGTAGATAAAAGTTATTCTTGAAAACACATTTAAATCCAACAAGCCCTATATCTATCAAGAACTTATTGTTAGTTTTTCGTCTTAAAGAACACCAATGAATAAGGAATTGTAGACATTCTTTTAATTCTTGTAATTATCAACCGACCAAATGAATTCACAAATTCGTTGAATAAGCTTTTGGCGCTCTTCAATATCTGCTTTTTTGAATTCTGGATGAGCTTTAAAATCTAATGACTGTATCTTTTGAGATTTTAAAAAATTTGGATTCTTAACGTAGTAGTTCGGATGTAAAGATTGTGCTAAAGTATTCTCCTTTAAATAGTGCTCAATTTTATCCTCATAACGATCACTATTAAATGATTGATTTGTTCCTTGTGGTAATAATATCAACGCACCAATTAGGTTTCTGCAACGGAGAAAGTCATTTTCTTGTTCAAATTCATCTCGATGCTGCTCAAACTTTTTTGCCCAAATATGTTCTATTTCAAAGGGTTTTCCAACTGGATGATGATACATTGAATACGTTGATTCTTTTCCTATTAAAATATCAATTTGACTTGTAATTCGTGCTAGCAGATGTTTAACAAAGGGTCTATTCATTTGGTTTAAACCAAATTCTAAAATGCCGCTCCATTTTTCAGGCAATTTATTAACTTCATTTTGAAGATTTATCATTAATGTCTCAATATCATTATCCCTTAGTAATTTGATTAAATTGAACATGGTATATCTAATGGAGGCGGCCCCAAATTTTCGATAATTAACAGATCGAATTACAGTGAATGTTTCAATGTATCGAGAAATGAAATCTATTTTTTGTTCTATTATTTCTTGGTCATCATTTACTTTAATTGCAGCCAGAAGTAGAGGATTTTGCAGCGATTCTCCAATTCCCCAATGTGCAATGTAATTGGAGTGGGGGATTTTAGGATTAAAAGTTTTTCCTGAGTTCCAAATTTCTATGTACCATTTGACGAAAAAGGGAAATTGGTGTTTAAAGAAAAAATAGAATTCTTCAGGTTTGTCTAATTTGAATAAAGATCTATGATTGTCTTTGAACCAATTATGAAAACGAGATCCTATCAATTCAAAATCTTTATCCTCAGAGTCTGCTTTTCCGGGACGAATAGAATTGGCATATTTTGATCGAAACCAGGCCTGGAAGAATGCTTGATCTTTATTTTCTTCTATTTCATGCAGTTTTTGAATTTGCTCCTTCCAGATGGCATTTATTTCATTGCGTTGCGTTTTGTCTTTTATTCGTGATAAAACATAACCTTTCAACATTTCAGTTGGGGTTAGATTTAAACCACGATCATTCATAGTCTCAAAAATCAAATAGGCATTATCATCCGAATAGGCGGTAATTTCAACGATAATTACATTTTCTTTTAACCAATCAATGAAAAATGGAAGGGATTGTTGGGTAATTTCTTCAGGAAAACACTCTTCAATATCTGAATATCGTGCTACCATATTTTTAATGGTTTCATCATCTTCCTCCTTAATTACATATTCACCTTTTTCAAATAGTGCCTTTAAACAAGGTTCTCTTAGATCGTCGGACATGTTAAAAGACTTTTCTCGATGTTTTACTGAAAAAATCAGGTCAGTAATACTAACTTTTTCATCGTCATCTAAATCCTTTTGTAAATGATTAAGAAAAATTAGGAGAAGAGTAATGGAGGTTATTCGCTGTTGACCATCAATGATGGATTTTTTACCTGTTTCTGGATTGATACTAAACACAACAGGGCCAAGGTAGTAGTTTTGATAATTTGCTACCTCTTTTGGCTTATGTTCTGGATTAAATGACTTTAGAAAGGTAGATGTTAAATCCTCAACCAAAAGTTTGATATGTTTTTCTTGCCATCTATACTCCCTTTGGAAATAATCGATGGTGAATTTTTGTTCTTTCAGCAAGTTATTGATACTGGTATCCGTTGCTTCAATTTTATTTTTCAATTGGTGGTTCATTTTAGATTTAAGTCATTTCGGTAAAAAGGATAGATAATAATTTTTGTTCAAGCATTTTTTCTATACCCACCTAATTAACCAATATTGTTATGGTCTCAAAATAAGCAAAATTGCCATTGAGTAACGATTTTTTTTAAATTAGTAATTTATTCTTTGGTTAATAATGAGTTTATTTACATTAAAATAATTCAAATCGCGTTATTTGTACTGATTCCAAATTATAGTTTAAACTACTTAAAGCTCGTAAGTAATGGTTTTGCTACCAATCATCATTCTCACTTCAATAATTACTCCATTTTTATTTAGCTGTTCAATATTGGGCTTCCAAAAATTTGCAATATCGTCATCCCAATTATCCACAACAAGCACTGCATATTTTGTTTTTCCCATACAGCTCCCTTGAAAGTGTCTAATAATGAATTTGAACATTTGATCGAAAGTTAAACGCTCTGAATTTTTTAAATTCCAACGTTTTCCCATTAAGGATGTAAAAATTGATACTTGACTACATCCTGTTTTATTCTTGGAAGGATAAAAGTTGAATTCTGGCAAGAACATACTCATTTCCATAACAATATTATCCAATCCTATTGAATCATTTTTTTTCACAGGATATTCAGTATTTAAATTATCTCTATCTAAACATCCAGTTAAAAAGTTAATACAAGTGGAAACTTTGTTCTTTAATTCGATTTGGTTCATATATAATGTTTTTAAATTAAAAATTCGTTAGCATAATAAGAAGAATATTCCCAAAATTACCTTGTTCAATTTATCAGAGATTGAAAGTCCATATTATTTTTTCAAATAAACCCAAAGGAAATGCTTTTTATTTACTTGTATGATTGACCTTGTATAAAGAATATCTACCTCTTCATAATTATCTAATGTGTCAAATAATTTTGTCCAATCTGCATCATCCGATATGTGTACTTCACTTCCTTCAAATGGTTTTATTTTCCTGTCCTTTGACTTAACTAATCCTTTGTATTCTGCATTTGCACCAACGACTTCAAACTTGTAATTATGCAATTTTATTTTTCTTCCATCGCCTAAAAATTCGCTAATTGGTCTAACTTCATTTAAAAGTTCTCGGTCATTTTTAGTTGCTAATGTGGCATAAAAGAAAAAGGAATTCGGTAATAATAATTTAATCCTATCAAACCCATAATCTTCCATGTATCGAATCATTTCAACGGATGTAAATGTTTTCTCCAACTGGTATCGGAATAATTTCATAACATCGGATTGAGAAACGATTTTATCTTCGACCAAGATTGCTAATGAATTGAAAAAATTCATGTAAGAATTTAAATCAATTTCTTCTACTCCTTCAATAGGTTTGCCGTCAACAGATTTTATCTCACCGCCTTCAATAATTTTTCGAATGGAATTATTACACTCTGATAGCGAGTCTGAATCCAAAATCTTAAAAACAGCCATGAACTTGGAATTGTTATAGAAGTCTGCAGATAATTTCAAAATCAGTTCTATTCTATCCTTCTTCTTTTGCAACCCTAATTGCACCACAATTCCAACAAATCCAAGAATTGTAACGACTGCTGCAACCATTTCTAAAGAATCCTTTACAAAATCCATTTTCATATAATTTAGTCAAACAAACTTGGCCCTTCCTGGGATTTTGTTGCCTTTGCTTTCTTCGCTTTCTCTTCCTTCTTCCCACCCTTCTTATCATGCAAGCCAGCCGCAACCTCCTCGGCATAGCGTTCTTGGTTGAGTTGCAACAAACGCTTCAACACCTCTTTGCGTGCCTCCGGGTGGATAGTGTAGCGCACACGATCATTCTCCGGTAAATAATCTACTTCGTAGAAATCGTGGCGCAACTGAATGGCCTTGCCCCATTTAGCATCATCCTGGTGCCAACCGTATGCTTCTAAAACAGCCTCGTCCATTTCCCTGTGAAGCTCGCGTAACTTGAAAATTAATTGGACTGCTTCCTTAAAGGAAATATTACCTTCTTTTTTGATTACTACATGGTTGTAAAGATTCCATGTTTCTTTACCATATTCTTTTTCAAACAAATTTGGATTAAAGTATTCTATTTGTTGAGTTAATCTTTCATTGTGGAATTGATTATACACGTCTGTTAAACCAATATTGATTTCTTGAAAAATGTTTCGTCTTAAATCAGAATATGCTTTACCATTAAAATCTAATGATGAACAATCTTTAAGACAAAAGGTTTCAAAACAATCCACAGGAGTATAACGAAGAGTCGAAGACCCCATAGTGGATCCATATTTCCAAGCCCAAACATCATGAATTGAAGAGTTCATAATTGCGTAAATTGCATTGGAATCTGTGGCGAAAATTACTGTTGCATCTGAGAAAATGTAAGAATTAGGTAAAAACTCAAATGTTGTATACTTAGTATGTCGGTTTATTCCAATACATTGTTTCAACTTTTCAATTGATTCATATAACTCAGAAGTTGGTCGACTAAATTGCCACCAAATCTCTCGCCTTCTTTTGTCATTATTTCTGTCTCTTTCGGGTTTGACTCTTTCTTCAATTATTTTAAAACATTCAGGATAATTTTGGGTTTCAAGTAGACTGAAATTATAGAAATATATACAAAAGCGGGAAGGCTTTTGGTTAGGGTCATTATTGATGTCATCACCAGTAAGAAAAGGTCTAACTACTTTTGTATTTCTACCATTATGAGATATTAAATTTTCTGCTTCTGCCTTATTGATAAAGAAACCTTTCCCGACTGCGCCAGATCCAAGAAAACTTTTATTTCGATTTGAAAGTAATTGGAAGGGTCTATCATAATTATCTTGATCATCTAAGAAGGGACTAATAAAGTTAACTATCTTATTGTCTAATAATTTTACAGTACTCATCTTACCTTTCTGAATAGATAATAATGATATCTCAACTGCAGCTGTACCAGGCCATTTTTTTGTTTTGATGGCAAAGTTTATTTGTCCCCCATCATTCAATATCTTTTCTAACGATCCTTCTCTGGTGTCACCTTGTGAAATTGAATTGGTTGTTATTAAGCTTAAAAAACCATTAGCATTTATTATATTAAAATTTCTTCTAAAAAAGTATCCTACTAAATCACATTGTCCGCCTATCGGCGTATAATAGAAATGGATGCAATTCAAAAATGCTTTACCGTAAGCTGAAGAAATTTTACTTCCACCTAAAAAAGGAGGATTCCCCAAAATACAATCAAAGCCGCCCTTTTGGAACACTTCCGGAAACTCCAAAAACCAATGAAAAAAACGTTTTTCTTGGCTAATGGCCATGCTCGCTCCACGATCAAAGATTTGGGTTCCTTGTTTGAGGTAAGTGTTATACTGGCTATGTGTTGTGAGTTTTTCCTTATTCGCAAAGGTTTTTGGAATGAAAAACTGTGCTACCTGCAAATCAGCTAAATTCTTCAGACGCCACCACTTTTTACCATTCGTAAGATCATGGTAAGCTTTTTCCTTCTTGGCAATTTGTTCGGGCGTGTTTTCCGGCAATTGTGTAAACTTCAAGAAATCACCTTGTACATCTTTAAGTTCAGTATCTACTTTACCTACATCAAAAGTACTCAGCTGGCCACTCGTTTTTAACTCCTGATCGTTGCGCTTTTTAAATGCACTGGCAATTTCTTTGTCATCACCCGGCAAAAATTTAAAGGCTTCTGAAGCTATTCCTTTTTCCAGTTCATCGGCATGTGCCAAGCCAACAATGGCATTACCGCATTTGATATGGTGATCCAAGAAGTTGAGCGGCTCGCCCGGTTCGTGTGCTTCCAACCAAAGGGCTACTTTACACAGTTCAACAGCCAAGGGGTTTAAATCCACTCCATAAATACAATGACGAATTACATCACGCACTGCCACCCGCAATACAGATGGGGTAGGTTGATCTTCTTTGCTGCGCACCTTAGCCAATTCAAAGCCTACGCGTCTTGCTGCAGACAATAAAATATGTCCACTTCCACAAGCCACATCGCAAATAGTCAATGACAATAAACCTTTCTCAGGATCTGCTTCTTTGAGTTTGTCTTCGATGAGGTAATCCAGGGAATGTTTGATCAAGGGTCTCACCAATTCTTCAGGAGTGTAATGCGATCCACTGGAAGAGCGGTCGTCTCCTTTTACAAATCCAAAAATTGGTTCTCCTGCGTTGTCGGTTATCTCCGGATCGTAATCCAACAAACCTTCATACACCGAACCAAATTCCTCTACATCCAAATCGGCATAGTTCACCCGAACGCGCTGTCCTTGCTCGTTTTCAAAGGTTACCAAGTAGCGAAGAACACGCAATAGTGTTTCGTTATCAATTAATTGGCGCGAAATTATTCCCAAAGCATTCGGAGAGAAGATCCCGGCGCCAAGTGGAGAAATCCCCAACTTCTTCCCGTATTGTTCGTGTTCAAACAGCGCAAAAGTGGTGATCAGTGATTGCCACAAATCGGTTTTGCGCGGATCCACATAAATCAGCTTTTCAGCTAATTTTGTTAAGCGCTGAACACTGTAGAAATCATAGTAAATCGAACGCTTGCGGTTCAAATCTTCATCTCGTTTTTCCGGATAGATGAGTTTTCGTTCTTCGATTACCAATAAGAACAATACACGATACACCAAACGTAGGGTGTGCAAGTAATATTCTTTGGCTACAAGATCTCCTTTAAGCACCTTTTCGCGCAATTCCTGATTATTCGGGTTTTGCAACAAGCCATTCGCCAATTCCTTGATCGAATTTTCTACGGCAACACTCAAACGCTCGCGAATACGAGAACCTGATGCCAAAGCTTCCTGGTGGTAAAACTCGAGGTAACATTCTGATCCGCTGTCCTGTTTTTCTGGCATACGAGATGCGTGCAAGACACGATACATTAAGGCGAACTCCACGTAAAGTCCTTCTTCCATGATCTGCTCCAGGTCGAACTCCAAATAGCTCAAACGGCTCAAACGCGTTGCATCCCGCAAAATGCGAATAAAGCGACCATTTGAAACCAGCGCATACATGTGCTCGTTGTTATTCAGGTATTCCTGTACCAAGGCATGTGGAGAAAGGCGTGTACCACCACTATCAGCTCTTTTGTCTAAAGATTGATTAACCCCGACAATGTGTATTGGGAACGCATCTTTGTTTGTAGCACGGTGACTGATCGCGTAGGTTTTACCGTTGATGATTTCCGCATTGGAATTCGTTAACTCATATCCCAATACTTGTAATAAAGGGAGCATCCAATAACGACGCGTATCCGGTGTACCTGAATCAGTGTCGCTTAAATTTTCTCGTTTGGATTTGAAGGCATTCCAATTGGAAACCGCCAAGCTCCAGGCTAAGTTTATTTCATCACGCACCGAGGCAGAAGGATTCAATCCAAAATCAACAGCCTTCTGATAGCGAATATCTTCTGTTCTTACTTTTTCCAGAATTTCGCTGGAAACGATATTACCCTGTATGTTTATTGCACTATAGTTCATTTGTTACAAGGCTTTAGGTTTTGGCATTAAAATGTAAACTCCCATTACATCAGGAGGAAGCACAGGCGTTGCTTTTTCGTAACGACGTCCACCAATCAAGTCTTTAAAACGGCCATGTGCTTCCACTAAGTTATCCGCACGTTGATTGGCCAATTCAATGAATTCAGCTTTCATGGTATCGAAGCGCTTCAATTCTTCTTGAATGTCTTGTACTTGGCGCTCCGCAGGCAAGTTGGAAAGAGCTTTTGCTTCCATGAGCAAGTTCTTGGCCTCCTTGTATTCGATTGTTTCCATGTTTCCGGTATTCGAACGATAGCCCCATAAGTACATTTCTTCTGCAACGGATTCACGGTGTGCAGCAACTTCCTTAATCACGTTTCGCACGCGGAACATAATGAGGGCTGTTTTTGAAGTAACTGCATCTGTTTGGATTTCACAAACACGTGCCATTTTACCATATTCAGGATGTGGTTCAAATGCAATAGCTAATAAGAAATGACACAATTGTTCTACAAATGCGTGGTTGCGTCCAATGTATTTGTAGCTTTTCGGTGTTGGAGAAACAAAACTGATTTTGACCTGTGGTTCATTACCAAAGAATCGACGAATGTGTGGCGGTAAGTTTTGTGGTTGTAAAATATAGCCAATACCATCTGACTTACAGACTCCACCTAATTGCGCAACTGCTCCTTGTACAAACCCGGCAACCGTATCAACATCACCGATCGCTTCGTCCACTGCTTCCAGATCCTTTTTAATGGCTTCCGGATCAATGGTTTCATGGGCAAAAATACTTCGGAGGTTTTCTCCTTTTTTACGCGCTAATTCTAATTCATTAGAAACGGTTTCATCTGTTTCAGTAAATAATCTACTTTGTGGTCCGGATGATTTATCAAATAGAATGCGTTTTGCTGCTTCCGCCATGATGGATTTACTGTTCTCTCCAATATTAATCGATACCCCAATTGATTTTTGGATTTCGCGCACCTTTCGGATGAGTACTTCCATAACAAATGAATCCATAGCATTGTCTTCACCGTACAACACATACGTTTTAATTTCAGGAGCAGTTTGACCAAAACGATCCACTCGTCCTTCCCGCTGTTCGATTCTATTTGGGTTCCAAGGTAAATCATAATGTAAAACTGCATTGAAAAATTCCTGCAAATTGATTCCTTCACTCAAGCAGTCCGTTGCAACCAAAACTCTTCGGCCATCGGATTTACCCATCAAATCAATTTGCTCACGACGTTGTTCATCTGCCATTTCAGAGGTCACTGCTTCGATGCGAACATTTTTTGGAAGTTCTTCCAAAAGGCGTTTTTTTACATAGTGTGCCGTTGCAATATAATGACAGAAGATAATAGGGGCGAACCCTTCTTCGAGCCATTGTTTGATCAGCTTGATAGTTGTATCGAGTTTTCGATCGATTTCTTTGCGAGCAAGAGAATGGGCTTCGTTTTGAAGCTCAGTCAATTCTTTGATCTCGTCGCTTTCCAAATCCAATGTCTCTAAAAGGTCTGTTCTTGGAATATCAGATGAAAATTCCAGATCTTCAAACAAGGTATCTTCTAATGAAGGAGCCTCTATTTCTTCGCTGCCGGAAAGTAATTTTTCTTTTCTGCGTTCCAAAATCTCAACTGCCATATCCGGGCTGGACATAGCGCCTTTGATCAAAGCAATCGCCGCCCAGGAACGTAACAATTGTGCTTGTTTGGTTTCTGATTCAACTTCAGAAATTCCTCGTGCAAAGCGAAGAAGATTCTGGTAGAACAGTTGGTATTCAGGAGTTAAGGCATAACCGATTTCCTTGGAATCACGTTGTGGGAATTCCGTTTCTTCGTTCAGCCAACGGCGTATGTTTTCTCGTTTACGTTGAATAAAGTATTTGGCTAATTTCTTTTTATCGTTTTGTTCAATGTGTTCAAAGTTGAGTTTCCCAAATTCCGGTTTCAACAGCCCCAGTAAGGAGGTGAACTCGGCATCTTTTCCACTATGCGGTGTTGCCGTAAGCAACAGTAAGTTTCGCTTTGCATTACTTGCTATTTCATGCAATAATAAGTGACGTTGCTGCTGTGATTTAGTTTTCGATCCTTCCGGTAAGGCACAGGTATGCGCTTCGTCCACAATTACGAAATCCGGGCAATCGTTAATGAAAATTCCACGGCGCTTATCTGCTTTGATGTAATCAATAGAAATGACTTGAAAAGGAATGTGATGGAAAACACTCTGATCATCCGGAATCATTCGATCCAATTTTGCAGCCGTGCTCGAACGTATGATTTCAGCTTCGATATCCAATTTGTCTTTAATCTCCTGTTGCCATTGTTCACAAAGATGAGGAGGACAGATTACAGCGAACTTCTTTACTTCACCACGTTCCATCATCTCCTTCAAGATGATCAAGGCTTCCACGGTTTTCCCAATCCCGACATCATCTGCGACCATCAAACGCACAGTATCTTGTTTCAATGCCATGACTAGGGGTACCAACTGATACGATCTTGGTCGGAAAGACAATTTTCCCATACAACGGAATGGTCCCGCCGAATTTCTGAAAGAAAGTCGCGATGCATTGAAGAGCAATTTCGCTGTTTCAAAGTCACCTAACTGAGTCGGTTCAGGTTCCGGGAAACTGGCACTAGTAATTTTTTCCGAAGGTAAATTCAGGTCTAAGAAGACAGCTGTTTCTTCCTCTTCAGATCCTCCTAAAGGTTTGATGCGCAAAATATCAGAATCATCAGATGGCAAAACCATCCAATCGCGGTTGCGATAGCGTACCAGCGTACCGGGTTGATGTTGTCTATCTTTACTCATGTTTAAATTACTTTTCTAAAAATGTCTTTTCTGCGAACTACTAAGTCTTCGACATTCTCAGAATAATGCCAAACAATCACATCGTATCCATCATCTTTGAGCCCTTGCCTTTTGCGCTCATCTTCTAGTTTTACATGTTCATCATCATGCACACTTCCATCACAGAAGATCAAGACAGGACCATCTTGTGTGTGGTACACAAAATCAGCATTGATATAATGATTTTCTATATTCACCTGTGCTTTATCTGGAAGTGCCAACTTGTTTTTAAATAAGTATTCTAACAACGGTTTTTCAGTAGCACTATTTCGGTCGTAATTATCCAGTAAATATTGGTATTGTGCATCGTAATCATGAACTCCTTGATTTGGAGAATAATCACAATCCATCAATTGCTCTAAAACCTCTTTAATACCTCTTCGATCCAAAATTTCATGATCTCGCTGATTGTAGTAGGATAATAGATCTTGATAAGATGCTTTCGGCAATGATCTACCCATATCCGTTTCCTCTCTTGTCGAAGGGTCAAAGTGCATGCAGCGATAACTTTCCGTGAACAATTCTTTCATGCGCACCGGCTCTTGAATCAATTGAGATAAAATTCCCAAACTACCTTCGGATGCTTCGTAAATTAGAATATTAGAGTTTTTTTGTGTCCAAAAAATTCGAACTCCTATTTCCTTTTCCTCAACTTGAAATAATTGTTCAATACCTCTCTTTATGGCGTAACTTAATGAAGTAATTTGTTCTGCAGATAAATTTAATGAGTCCAATGGTTGAATAAATAAGGTGTCAGCAGTATCACGAACGAAGACCAATACTTCTTTTTTATTATCTAAGGTTTCCTGATTTTCAAGATCTCTTTTGGTCAACCATTTTCCATTTCTTTTATCAATATCAAATCCTTCAGCAGAAGATCGCTTTAATTTCCAATTTATTTTAACCAACTCAGTTGATTGGCAATAAATCATATTCAAAAGATTTAAACCTCCATAATTAATTGTTGCATTTTTAGTGCTAGCAATGCCTTGTGGATATCTAAAGAAATCAAATATTTCATATCCAGAAGAATTTCTTTCTTCCTCAATACAAGAGATACGTTCTTTTGGTATACCTTCACTTTCAGTTAATTCAATGAGTGAAGTTCTGAAAATGCTATTTGTACCGTTTTTAAGTTGATTCTTAGTTATTGGATCAATATTTGCCATAACAGCCTCTTCATCCAAGAATACATAACCTGTTTCAACTGAAATTTTCACTTTTCGTTGAAGTGATTCAGTTTCTAAAACAGACATTCTATTAATACCGTATTTGCTTCCATTATGATAAATGGTATTCATTGGCCCAAATTCTTTCAATGCAATTGATCTCGGCCTAGAAATATACTCACCTTGGTCGTTGTGTTTATAACCAATAAATGCTCGAATGGGAAGTCTTGTAAAATTATAACCTGGCAAAAATCCTTCTGAAGCCAAATATCTAAAAATGTAAAACTCTGATTCATTACTCATTGACTGGTTTGAATCGTTTTTTAACAAGGCAATTTGTTTCCTTGCTATAGCGTATTGAGAATTAGCTTCTTTTTTCTGAGGACTATCTGATTTTAAAGTCGGATCTTGTTGCACAACGTGTGCTTTGTTCAACATGCTCAAGGCAGCGGAATACAGTGTTTTCCAACGCTCAAATGCATCTTTAAATCTTAGAATAAATGAATCAGCTTTCTTAGAATACCAGTCATCTGTGTACCACCAAGTGTTCTTTAAATCAGTTTCTATGGAAACGACTACTTTTTTAAAGGAGTTGATCCATTCAGGCTTGTACAATTTTAGGTTATTTTCAATTGAACTGATAATGGATTCTTTTACATGGATTTCTGCAGGATTGGATAAGTCCAATATTTCTGCAACCGATGAATGTAGTTCTTTGATTCCCAATTCCATTAGAAGGTAGGCATTAAAATGAGAAGTCAACAACTCTTCATTTTTAAGTTCAATTCTTGGAGCAGCAACAGATCCGGCCACCATCGTGTCAGCTGCATTGAAATAATTCTGATCGTGCGGAGACCACGCTGAACAATACGTAAATACAACTGCTGTTTGTCCGCTTCGCCCAGCCCGTCCACTGCGCTGTGCATAGTTTGCAGGGTTAGGGGGAACGTTACGCATATGCACGATATTCAGATTGGCAATATCGATACCGAGTTCCATTGTAGGAGAGCAGAACATAGTTGAGATTTCACCTTTTCGGAATTGATCTTCACGTTCAATACGATCAACACTTGAAAGCTGCCCAGTATGTTCTCGACCAATGATTTCTTTTTGATATTGGGAGAAGTCTGTTTTGTATAAGTTCTGGAAATACCTGTTTGGCTTTAGTTCTAAACCACGATACGCATTAAAACGTGTTTTGTCTATTTCTACCGTTTCACCATCACCAGGAAACCATTGAATATAATCTGTTTTTAGTAAATATCCCGTAATAACACCAGAACTACCTAATAAACCTTCTTTTTTGGACATGATTTTTACGTCTGTCAGCTTGTTACATAGCGCTTCAATAAACTCACGGAATTCATCTTTATTCATTGCTTCATAATTGGCTTCCTGCATTTTTCGTTTGAAGTATTTTCCAATATTGGATCGGGAACCCATTGAAGCGAAATAAATCCCTTTTTGGGTACTACGTCCTGGTCTTACAGAAACCATGTATGCAGGAGAATCGAAGTTTTCATTATGATCAAGAGACCACAATTTTTTACTGTCGAGTTTATCTTTTAAAAGCGTTTGAGTTTCAGATTTATTATCCAGTAGGATGCGGTGATTCAAGGCATAATTAGTTCTGAAGAAATTTAGCAATTGAGTTAGCATTTCCTTTCGGTCTTCATGTGAAGATTGATCAAGAAATGGAATGTGTTTAAACTCTTCATCGTCGGCCGCCAAACGGTTTAACTGCTTATATTCAATCTTTAGTAGGGCAGTTTGCTCCAGATTAGGTAAGGTATAACGCCAACCCCTTTTTAGATCTTGAAAGATTCGATACAATAAATAGGTTTTTAACGCCCGTTCATTGTATTCATCCGGATATCTTGGATTGGTTGAAGGTTCCTTTGCGTAATCAACTTCTTTGAGCTTTAACTGTTCAAAAACACGATCTGCAATCGTATGAACGTCCAACCCTTTTGGGTTGTTTTCTAAAGCAAAATGAAGCCCCGATCGTAATCGAACCGAAGATAAAAAATCATTGAAATGGCCTGCTTGAAGAGATGCATCTTGACGGTTATCGGTAAAACTCAATAACTTTTGATTTTCAATTGCTTCTTTTTGTTTGAACAATTCTGAAACCACCGCATATGACATAATCGTAGTTGCAGTGCTTCGGCCTTCATTACCCAAACTCATTAATTTTGTACTCTCGTTCGTTTTCGAATCTTCATAAATTACCCCAGCAGTTGGATCAATCCTTAGTTTTACCGGAATGAACCATCCTTTTAACGGAAAGACAGGATCTTCAGCATATTCTCCTTTTGAGTTAAAATAAATCTGTTTCGGCATTAACCATTTGTATGCAGGTTTGAATTCCGTTTCGGATGCATTCAACCATTCGGGTGGCGAAATTTCAATAGGATCTTCATTCCAGAATTCTTCACCTTCATCTAAAATCAGGTAACCTTCACAAAAATTCTCTTCTTTTAAGTTTTCCCCTTTTAACTCTTCCATTTTTTTGGGAGAAATTGGATCAGCTGGATTCCTTGGTTGTAAAATATGATTTTCAATATCCTTTTTGACACAGATAAAATCGAATCCTGAATATCTACTGAACAACACAGGATATAACAATTTTTCGTCACCATCATTTTTGACATATCTGCCCGGTTTGATGGTGATATGACGTTGGGGCCTAGATTCTAATGTTACTGAAACAGTGCTCGTTTGGGAAATAAATTGATGGAAACGAAAAGGAAGAAAACTCCTTCTGTTTCCGGCTAATCGATTTGTTTCATTCAAATGTTCCGTCCAACGTAGCAGTTCCTTGAGCGTATTTTCGATCGTTGACAAATCATACTCTGTTTCATTTTTAAGTTCGATGGCGATTTTATTTAATGTTCTTGGCTTCCCCCTTTCCAATGTACCATTATTGTCTTTGAGTGCAATTTTTAGTTCCAGCCAATTCGTTAACGGGTGATCCATGAATGTTTGTTCATCACCATTAGGATCAATGCCTTGATCGATTGCATTTCTTAGTTCGAAGGGAGTATATTTTTGGCCATTCGTACAAGTCTCTAGGTATTCACCAATTATCTCTTTTGGAGAATAACTGGATCCAAATATTGTCGTAGCTACTTCAGCAACTTTTTGCTTTTTTTCCAGTGGAGTGCCGTCGGAAGACATCGTAGCAGATGTTCCAATGCATACAAACTCCTTATTGCACCAACTTTTTATCCTACGCACCAACAAACTGACATCGGATCCTTGGCGTCCACGGTAAGTATGTAATTCATCAAAAACTAAAAATTCAAGATTGCCTTTGATTGAATCCCTCAACCAAGATTCGGATTGACGCGTCATGATTAATTCCAACATCATGTAGTTGGTGAGGATAATATCCGGTTGCTCTTTCTTCACCCAATCCCGATGATCCTGTCCTTCTTGACCTGTGTATTTTGCAAATGTTATGGGGAAAGAGCCACCAAAATTCTCCGAGTATTTCTTGATTTCTTCTTCCTGGGAATTGATTAGGGCATTCATAGGATATACCAAAATGGCTTTTACTCCTTTTGATTTTGTTGCTCCCTTTTGAAAGATATTATTGAAAATTGTTGCTAGATAAGTTAATGATTTTCCGGAACCGGTTCCTGAAGTGACAACAAACCCTTTTCCTGACATTCCAATACGCAGCGCTTCAATCTGATGTTTATACAAATTATATTTTCCAAATGCAGTTTTTACATTCGGATGGATTTCACCTGCCCTTTGAAGATCTTCTAAACTTTCACCTTTTTGAAAAGATGGATTGAACTGAATAAGAGGTTCTGGAATGAAGCCACTTCCCTCAAACGACTTGGCAACTTCTTCTTTTATCCGTTCATCCGCTATAGATAAAAATGAAATTAAATAATCTCTATATTGTTTAACTACGTTTTCTCTAGTTTTAAAAGCGTCCATAAATTAACATTAGTAATTTTGTGTTTATTTCTGTGATTTCAACTCACAAAATAGTAAACTTAAAAGCATGATTTTTTTTAAAAAAAATGCTTTTTATCAACACTTGGTTTTTTTATGATTTATTTTTCTTATTTGTGAATAAATTAAATAAAATTTTTTGTAATAGTGTTAACTTAAATTTAATTGAATTAATTTGATCATTTACTCCCTAGATTTGAATCTTAATTAGCAACTACTTCTTAAAAATAAAATATGGCCTCAAAATCGGCTTTCGATAACCCCAATTTATCACCATTTGAAAAGGACCAAATTGGTCGTTTACAAAGGATTCTACTTGAATGGAATAGGGAAGTAAAAAACGATGTTTTTAAATTTAAAGAAAAATACAACAAAAAGGTAAGAGGACTCATTTCTGAAGTCATCGGTTTATCGCTTTCCATGCCCACAGGAAAGCAAAATGAGATTAATAAAAAGGTCGAGGACATGATTCCGGAAAGTTTAATCAAGCTTTTAGGCAAATATTCCGATGAGGAAATTGATTTAATACTTCATTTTAGTTCAATGAAGAGGACGCTTGAGGAAATCAGGTATCAAATAGATAATTTTGACAACTTCTCTACTTTTCATCGGAATTCCATTAACCTTGATCATTTAATCCAAACGAAAAAATTTATGGAACTCCAAATTTCGCGAGTAAATGATTCTGATTTACTTCAAGAAATTAGAAATTTAGGATCGGAATTATTGGGTGTTTATTATTTGGGTTCAAAAACGATTCATCTCTACTGGATTTGTATAGGCTTGTGTACCCAAATTCTAGATATTGAATTGGAAGAATTAACTTTGATTATTTTGATTCATGAGTTAGTCCATGGTTACACCCATTTGGGTTATGATAAAGATGGTGAAAATTGGGAAATAGATTGTTTTGTAAAAACAGATCCTAGAATTACAGAAGGATTTGCCCAATTTTACACGGAAAATATTTACAAAAACTATTTCGAAAAGTCACTTGAAAACTTCAGAAGGTTTAATCAATACCTGCCATTTTATTACACAGAATATGAAAGGTGGTTTGAAATAGACGAAAAAGCCATATTAAAAAAAGCAAGATTATTACTTTTACAAACAAGGCAAAAAAATATCACTGATTATAAAGTGTTTTTGCGAGAACTCGATATCATTAAATCACAATTTAAATGAACTACGACATTATTGGCGATATTCATGGCTATTCTGATGCTTTAGAGCAACTATTGCAGAAATTAGGCTATAAAAGGAATTTTGGAGTTTATTCTCACCCCGAAGGACGGAAAGTAATTTTTGTAGGTGATTTTATTGATCGTGGACCTAAAATAAGAGAAACCTTGCATTTGGTTAAGGATATGGTTGATACAGGAAATGCTTTGGCCGTCATGGGAAATCACGAGTTCAATGCGGTTTGTTTTCACACTCCTCATTTGGATTCGAATGCTGGCTTTTTTAGGGATCACAGTGTTCGGGAAATTGAACAACATTTGGAGACCCTAAGGCAATTCAAGCATTACTCTGATGAGTGGAATGAGTTTTTGACCTGGTTCAAATCTTTACCGATGTATTTAGACTTACCAGAATGTAGAATTGTTCACGCATTTTGGAAAGATGAACACATTCAGTGGCTTAAAGAAAATTACATAACTTTAGACCAAGAATTTCTTTTTCAATGTTCTCGTAAAGGAACTATAGCGCATAAAGTGGTTGAAGAAACCTTGAAAGGTGCAGAGGCCTCCATTCCCAATGGTGGAAGTTTCTTGGATAAAGATGGAAATAGGAGGGAAGAGTGTAGAATAAAATGGTGGTCAAACAAAAGAGAATTTTATGGGGATGTTTTTATGGAATGTCCTCCAGAAATTGAAAAAACATCGATTGATACGCAATTGAATTTGCCCGAATATTGTTCAGACATTCCAGTTTTCTTTGGCCATTATTGGTTAAAAGGAATTCCTAAGATTGAAAACAAAAAGAGTATTTGTTTGGACTATAGCATTGCAAAGAATGGAAAGTTGGTGGCCTATTCCTTGAATGAAGGTCTTGAAATAAATGAGAAACTCCTAAGCCAAATTTCATAAGCTCAATAAATGGATAAGTGGCTTTTTAACAAAGAGAATTAATCAATACCATTATATCGATTTGTTGCAAAAAAAATCAGTGGGGTAGCGCCCCTACCCAACTGAAATATTCATCCAAAAGCTGAGGTTATTGTAACGCCCTTGCAATGAAGTTTTACTTTTCAAAAGTCAATTCAAGGTCATTCTTGATCAATTAAAAAAACGAGTTGAAGCCATTTATCAAATGACTTCAACTCGTTGGTGGTTTACGGCCGCTTGAATTTTTTTACCTCGGAAAGTAGAAAGCAAATTTCTCTACCAATCATTATCCCTTCGGGAAAACCGTAATAATCTCTCCACTTGCGCAAAGTCGATTCTCCTATGCCGAAATAAATCAGCACTTCCTTTTTGGAGATGAGTCCGTTTTCTTGTTTAAATGTAGGCGTTCCAGCTTCCAAAAGGATTTTTGTAATTTCCTTTTTCATTTGGAAACTATGCTTTCGCAATAAAACCTTTATTTGTTTTTCCTGTTTTGGCGTTAATTTTTGGGCCATTTTATTTCTTTTTTAAGGTTGATGAATAGAATTAGGTCTTCCCGATCGTACCGGTATTGCTTGCGAATTTTCGCTGCTCGCGGAAACATGGGGTCGGACTTGAGGTTTCGGAACGTAGGCACCGACACATTGAGGAATTTTGCTGATTCCTTTTGGTTGAGGTACACCTTTTCCGGTTCCGGGGGTGGGGCAGGAGAATTTTCATTTTCCATCATGGACACCACGTTCACTTGCATCTCCTGTAGGAGTTCAAGCAGGGTTTTAATGTTTACCTTTTTCATAAAAGTTATTGTTAATGGGTTCAAAGGAAAATCAAATAATCCCCACTTAAAAGAACTTTTTTGGAATAGATACCTAACTGTATACCAATCATTAATCGGCAAAAAAGGGCATTATCTGCCCATAGGGTCACTTCTTCGGTCAACCATATAAGAATTTTTTAATTTATTATTTTCCTTTTTTACCAACCTTGCAATGGTTGGGTCAAAGTACTTTTTGAAAGAGCTTTCTTCAATTGGATGAACGGACTTCTCCTCTCCTTCTACTCGAAAGAGATACTTAATTATCGATTTGGCTTGCCTTGGTCTCAACTCTGGAACAAGCTTCTTTGTCTTGATAAAATAACTTACTTGTTGCAAAAAATGGGCAACGCATTTCTTTCTGATAACGATTGGTAAGTCGGTACAGAAGAAATTCAAGAAGTCATCTAGCTTTCCAAGCTCGAAGTCTTTAAAACATTTTTGAATTCCCTCTCGAATTTTAGGAATATCCTTTGGTTTGCAGGCAAATGATTGGGATTTGGTTAATTTGAAAGGCTTATCCTGGTTCAGTGCCGTTTCAAAGTAATGGTTATTGAGTTGATGTACATAATAGAAGTACTTTTTCCACGATTCGTATTCCTTCTTGAATTCCTCTGACATTTTTTCATTGGCAAAGCTTTTGAGTAAAATGAAAACGTGTTGTTCAATTTGGTTAAAATACGTTTGCGAGAAATTTACGGGCTGACGGTAGAAGTAAAAGGTTAGTAAATTAGGCCATTCTTCCTTTGGAGTAATTAATACTTGGAAAGAAAATAGGGTTTTGAAATTAGGGTTTTCGTAACCTGGTACATCGAAGAGATTGTTGGATGTACTATTAATTGCCTCTATTGATCCTTGAACAATTTCTGCATTGAGTAGTTTACTTTTTCGTTTATGGCTGAGTAAAACCTCGATGGCTTTAAGAATTTCAGCTACTTGCTGATCATGGTTTATTTTCATAATTAAATAATCTATTCCAATTCCCCATCAAATAGAATGCTCAATTGATTATTATGACTATTAGCCACGGTTATTCATCATATTTACCACATTTGGCAGTGTTGCAAGTTTGCAACAGACTAATTGTCATTGCGTTATAAAACAATATTTAGTTGGAATTGGAAAAGCTTATACATCGTGTTTCAGCTCTTGTTTTCTTGTACGTTTTCAATTGGCCAATAGGATTTATGATTTGACAACCTTGTTCACGTTTTTTACTTGTTCTTTTTGCGTGAACGTTGTAATTAGGTGAACACTTAGAATAGAAAAGGAAAATCCTGTTGTTTTGGGAGAACTTTAGGTTAAACGGTGTTACCTTCTTTTGACTATTATCCCATCAATAGAGAAATTGGAGCAAGCAATCCCATCACAGATCCAATGTAAATAATTCATAAATGAGATCAAAAGTCAAATTCTTGATGTTAATTGGATTGGGAAATTTTTTTAATCAATTACTTTAACGTGCCAATTGATGACAAAAAAATATTGTTACTTTGCAGTAATAGAACTAGGTCGCAAAAATGAAAATTAAAGAGAAAATTTCCATTGAAACTTTTGAAGAAAAGCAGTTCAAAAAACAAAATTTAGATTCAGAAAACTTCAATGAAGCAATATTGACCCATTACCTTCAAAATGGTAAGGACCCAGGTTTCAATTTTCTCAAAAAAGAAGCAATAAAAGTCACAAAAGAGATTTTGGAGTATAAGTATCCAAGTGAAACTATTCCTCTAAAAGATGCAGAATTAGCGCTTCAATATGGAATTTTTGATGATTTTCAAGTGCCTTTTCCTCCATCAGAAAATCCCAAATTCAAATTTATTGATTTATTTGCAGGCATTGGTGGTTTCAGAATTGCAATGCAAAATATTGGTGGTAAATGCATTTATACTAGCGAATGGAATCGTGATGCCCAAAAAACTTATTTTGAAAATTTTGGAGAATTCCCATTTGGTGATATTACAAAAGAGCGTGTTAAAAACTATATTCCAAAGGATTTTGATATTTTATGTGCAGGCTTTCCTTGTCAAGCGTTTTCAATTGCAGGTTACCAAAAAGGTTTTTCTGATACACGAGGAACATTATTTTTTGATCTTGAGCAAATAATTGAAAAGCATCGACCAAAAGTTGTTTTCTTAGAAAATGTAAAAAACCTAGTTTCACACGATAGTGGAAAAACATTCAAAGTTATTCTGGAAATCTTGGAAAAAAAATTGGGATATAAAGTGTTTTCAAGGGTTTTAAATTCCATGACTCATGCAAATATTCCTCAAAATAGAGAAAGAATTTTTATTGTTGCATTTGACCCAATTAAGGTAAAGAATTTTAATAATTTTCAATTTCCAGGTGAGGTTAAGTTATCAAGAACTATTCATGATTTATTGGAAAAGGGTAGGCAGGATGATCATTATTACTACAAAGAAAACCATCCTTACTTTCCTGAACTTTCAAAGTCCATTACCAAGAAAGACACAGTTTATCAATGGAGAAGAGTTTATGTTCGTGAAAACAAAAGTAATGTTTGTCCTACTTTGACAGCAAATATGGGAGCTGGTGGTCATAATGTTCCTTTAATAAAAGACGATTTTGGCATTAGAAAATTAACCCCCAAAGAATGTTTTGCATTCCAAGGATACCCAATGGATAAGTATATTTTACCGAGGATTGCAAATAGTAAACTTTATATGCAAGCTGGTAATTCAGTAACTACTTCTTTGATTGAACGAATTAGTCAGGAAATAATCAAAGTTTTTTAATGAGTATTTGGAGTCAATATTCGAAAGAACAGAGAGAGGAATATGTAAAATTCCTTAAAGTATATGGTGCCTTATCAAATTTATTTCGCCAAAAACAAGGTGATTTAATTCCTTATTTGGACTCAAAATTTCAAGAAACAGTTTTTGCTAAAATTTTTAATAGCCAGAATGTAGATATTGGTAATACTCCCCATGATGTTTTATCCATTGTTGAAGGTGAGCGAATAGGAATTGGCTTAAAAACTTGGATGAGTAGTAAGCCTTCGTTTCAAAAAGTTATGCAACTAAAACGATTTCAAAATGAAATTAATCAAATTGCAAAAAGTGATTATGAAGCTTTAGCACATAAAATTTCTGAAATAAAAAATGAAAAAATGAAAAGCGACTATGTTCGCTTAGGATTATCTGAGAATAAAAATATTTATCATTATGTTACAAGGGATGAAGGTCGTTTTGTAATTAATGAATGTGCTTATCCATTAATCGATACCAATAACTTAAAGGATTTTAACCGTTCTGATACAGCATTTACATGGACGGATGGACGAAAAGACTACAAATTTACATTTGGAGACTCACAGATATGGCAAAAATTTGACTCGAGGAAAAGAGATTCCTCAATTCTTGAAAGGTTCGATGTTAGTATTATTGATGATCCTTTTTCTTTTTTATTAAAGGCTTATTTCGATATAATTGAAGTAGGTAAAGTTGTTGAAAATGAAGTTGTTGAAGCATACTTGCCATTGTATTCATTCAAATCAAAAGAAGTCGAAGAAAAATCAGGATTAAATGCGTGGAATGCTTCTCCTAAAAACAAGGGAAGTGATACTTTAAGGCCATTAAATGAAGTATACATTCCTATTCCAAGAGAATTCCATAAAAAGTTCCCAGACTTTTTTACTCAAGATATTTTTGAATTTGAAAGAGAACAAAAGTCGTTTCAAGGTGAAAAGGAAAATAAACCTGAAGTGAGGTTCTATTTAGAATTACCTAATGGTAAAAAAATCCCATCTCTAGTAACACAAAGTAATATGAAGGGATTGCAATCTGGTAGTAATACCGAAAGGGATGAGAATGGAAGACGATTTGGTCAATCAGCTCTTGGACAATGGTTATTGGTAGATGTTTTGGGACTAAAGGAAAGGAAATTAGTTACTAGGGATTGGTTGATAAAGAAAGGAACAGATAGTGTAAGATTGTGGCGTAAAAAAGGAGATTACTCAAAAATCAACATCGATTTTGCTCCAATTGGCTCATTCGAGGCTTTTATGAATGATGAGCCAATACCTCAAGATGATGAATGAAAGATTCATTAGGGTAAAATGAATTGGAATTGATTCCAAAATAGGATCACCCCCAAAACCTAAGAAATACTCAAAACAAAACTCCCGCTATTTCTCCCCAAATACCACCCAACCAATCACCGAATTTCCCTTCCAATTCCTCAACATTTTCTCACCTCAATCTCCCGCAAAAATCCCGTCTGAAATATAATAAAAGTTAAAATTTAGCAACGGTGTTAGCAACGGTCAAAAGAAAAGCCATTGATAATCAATGGCTTAACTCCGCTTTTGGCGGTCCGGACGGGACTCGAACCCGCGACCCCATGCGTGACAGGCATGTATTCTAACCAACTGAACTACCGGACCGTGGTTTAGGGTGGTGCAAAAATACAATCACATTGTGTTTCTGCAAACTTTT
>JACCEA012407715.1_pt1 | contig 59474 bp, 94 predicted proteins | sample 7449851 | NCBI WGS metagenome assembly JACCEA01 (sample SAMN15323453, study PRJNA562643) | freshwater metagenome | isolation source: river surface water | place: USA:Blue River Watershed | collected 2017-08-18 | reverse complement strand
AGAAACAAATAATGTCCCCAAGTCAATCGTTAAATGGTGTAATCTCAGCCCTTTTTTTAATACTATCAAGCATTTATAATATTTGTTTCTTGGTATGCATAAACCAAGTGGTGGAATCTCAAACTAATTAAAACCAGTACGAGCCCCTTAAAGTCAGAAGAAATTCTGACTTTTTTTTGTTATTAGAAAAATAATATGTATATTCTATCATTATGAGAATAGTTTGTATATCCGACACTCACGGTCTCCATAAAATAATGGAAGATTTTAATCCACTACCAAAAGGTGATGTGTTAATTCACGCGGGCGATTGTACGAATGTTGGTAAACCACAAGAAGTAAAAGAATTCGTTGAATGGTTTATGAATATTAAAGGATTTGATACCAAAATATTCATTGCCGGTAATCACGATTGGGCATTTGAAAATCAAAGATACCCACACCATAAAGGTGATTATGATTGGTATCACAATTTAATGAATGAAGAAAACCTATCCCAATCTGACGTTGTTTACTTAGAAGATAGTGGTTTTACAATCGAATCTCCAGAATTTTCAAGACCAATAAAGTTTTGGGGTAGTCCTTGGCAACCTGAATTTTATAATTGGGCTTTCAATTTACCAAGACTTGGAGATGAATTAAAAAAATATTGGGATATGATTCCCAACGATACTGATGTGTTAATAACACACGGACCACCAAATGAAGCAAGGGATTTTGTAAATAATTGGAGACAACCAGTGAGAAATGTAGGTTGTGAATTATTAAGGTTCCGTGTGGAACAAATAAAACCTTTAGTTCATATATTTGGACATATTCACGAATCTTACGGAGTTGAATACGTTAAAGATATATTATATGTTAACGCATCAACGTGTACAGAAAGGTACGCACCATCAAATAAACCTATCGTTGTAGATTTAAATGAATATGACGGTGAAATAGTAGCAACTTATGTCGAAATATAATCAACCAGTTAGTGTTGTAATATCAACACGAAAAATAGATGACAAATATTTGGAACACGTTAGTAAAATGTTTTCCCACCCTAAAACTCAAATTATCATTTATGAGAATGAAGGTGAATATTCGTTACCTCAATTGTATAATAAAGGACTTGAAGAGTCTTCAAATGATATTGTTGTTTTTATGCACGACGATCTTATAATTGAGACAACCAATATAACTCCTAAAATTTTAAAGATATTTGATACACATCCAGAATATGGTATTGTGGGAGTTGCGGGTACGGATAATTTATTAAGTGGTATGTGGTGGCAAGACAGAACATCAATGTATGGAATTGTTGGTCACGAACACGAAGGTAAACGTCACGTAAACCATTACTCTAAAGAATCGTACTCAGAGAAGTTAAAAGAAGTTGTTATTGTGGATGGTTTATTTATGATGGTACATAAACAACGAATCAAACATAAATTTAACGAGGAGTTCCCTGGATTCCATTTTTATGATTTACCAATATGTGTTGAGAATTATATGGACGGCATAAAAATTGGGGTGACTACTAAAATAAGACTCACACACAAATCCATTGGGATGGTAAATAAACAATGGGAAAAAAATAAACTCTTTTTCGAAGCTCTTTATGAGAAGAACTTCCCACTAAGGGTTAAGTGATTTTTACCATAATTCGAATATTTATATATAAAACAAAAAACTATGACATTATTATTAATCGTACTTGCAGTTCTAATAATTGGATTTGGGGTTACCTTTTTCTTAATGAAAAATGGTAAAATTGAAGACAAAGATGGAAACAACATCCCTGACGTTATCGACACTAAAATTGAAGAAACTAAGGAAGTTGTTAAAGAAGTAAAGGTAAAAGTTAAAAGAGTAAAAGAAGAAGCCGCTGACGTTGTGAAAGCAGTTAAAAAAGTAGGTAAACAAGTTGGTGATGTTTCAAAAGCAGCCAAAGGTGAACCAAGAAAAGGAAGAAAACCAAAACAAAAATAATTCAGTTAAATAAAAAAGGTTAAGATTTGTTTTTTAACCTTTTTTTATCTACCTTTGTAAAAGTTCTTTAAAATTATGGGGATGCCTTGGAATTGATTTCAGGTATCAGGGATAAGTGGCACGTAGTCAGACTTCATCTATGACTTAAATCTATGGTGGAAAATTTTAGACGGCAACGTTTACAACAATATGGAAGTAGCTGGTTTACTAGCAACTTCTAACGTAGCAGTAGCCTAAGGCGAATCTACATCGGGTCGAATAACATATAACCTAGGAACAGAAGTTATTAAGGTGTGGTACCTACCCAAAAAGGTACAAACGGTCTCGTTCAGAGGGCTACCGTAATAAAAGTGAACTCGACACAGTTATTGGTAACAATGTCAAAATAGGAACCAATTATTTGTCAGTTGTGAATTAACTGAATAAACGTGTAGTCATTTATTGTTGAACAGGAAAGACAAGGGTTCGACTCCCTTCATCTCCACCATACAAATAGGACCCTTTAACGGGTCTTTTTTGTTTTAAGTATAAAGTTATGAATACCACATATTATAATCGTAAGGCGAGGTTTAATTACACAATAGAAGACAACTATTGTGCTGGTATTGTATTGACTGGTAATGAAGTTAAATCTATTAGAGACGGTAAATTAAATTTCAACGATTCGTATTGTTTATTCATTAATAATGAATTGTGGGTTAGAGGTCTTTATATTTCCGAAAACAAGTTTGGTTTAAAACAAGACCCCAATAGAGATAGGAAAATTCTTTTAAAGAAAAAGGAACTAACAAAAATTCAAACGATGTTAAAAGAGAAAGGATATACAATATTCCCAACCAGTGTCTTCTTTAATGATAAAAATATTTTAAAGATGAATATTGGTGTCGGTAAAGGTAAAAAGGAATACGATAAGAGGGAAACAATTAAAAAACGAGAAACCGAAAGAGAAGTTAGAAAGTTGGTAACTACCTAAACGAACAAAAGGTCCGAAGACCCTTTGCCGAGATTGAAATACCTCCTTTTCGTTTTATAATCATTATCGTTTAATGGCGACCAAACCAATTAAACTCTAATAATAAATATCACAAAATATACATTAAAGCGCCATTTGGGCTAAACTTTTTAACATTCCTAATGACATACCTCCACCTAGTAAACCACCACCACTGTTTGAATTATTTGTAGACGAATCACCCTCAATTTGAGATAATTCATTTGAGTCAACACTACCTGATACCATTTTACTAAATTGTGGATCATTAGCCAATTTTTCTCTAAATTCTGGATCGTTAGCCATTTTTTCTTCGAAGGCTCCGAAATTAGGTAATCCAAATGTATTTAATAAACCGTTTGCAATAACGAAATATTTTACCATATCTCGTCTATCTTTTCTACCTCTTCTAACTACGTACCACCATTTACTCAACCAATTTTGTGGTTCCATACCTCTTTTAGCAACATATTTAGCTAAAGCTTGGTCTCTGAAAAATGTTTTAAATCCTGTACTAAGTTTACCACCTGCTGCAACTTCTTTACCAATTGCCTTAGTCATTTGTACTGGTTTTAATCTACTCAAAACACTTGTATGTTCCGCAATTGATTGTCTCATACCATTAGCCCATTTTGCTCCCATCCCAGGTACTTTCTCAACTTGACTAATTGTTTTACTAATTGCTGGGTTAGTAAAATATTGACCCATTTTTGCGTATTCAGCTTGCATTTTTGGATTCTTTGCTAAGAATTCAACCATTTCATCAGAACCTTTAAGTGCGACTTTACCCGCAACTCCACTAGCTCTTAAGAATCTTATAAATGGTTTTGCAATAAAGTCACCAACTGTTGGTATCAACGCAATTAACATTAAACCGGCGAATAGGTATTCCTTTTTCATTATGTATCTAATGATTAAGATGATATCGGCAATTTCACCAATTACAGGAACAAATCCCGCAACCATTAGAATATTCTCTAATGCGTCCTCTTTTAATAATTCTTTATTTTCTAATATTTGTTTCTTAGTTAGTTCCATTTTAATGAATTGCTTTACAGAATATATCGGAAACTTTTTCCGATATATTCGATTCTTTTATTGCTTGTCCTACCATATTTCCTGCGATGGCACTTAGACTATCTTTTAAACCTATTTGGTATGAATTACTATCTGCTCCGATTTCTCCAGCCGCAACACTTCTAAACATAACGATTAAAATACCGTCAGCTATTTGTGGAAACGATTGGATACAAGATTGTTCATCTTTAAAAGGTTTTAATAAATCTAATGGATTAACATTTGCCATAAATTGTGCAAACATTCTTGAGAACGTAGCGTTTGCGCCTAATACTTCTTGCATTACATATTTTATAATGTATTCTTTTGCAGTGTTTAAGATACTGTCTCCAACAACTCCTTTCCAGTCAATACTGTTCATTTTGTTGTAGATGTCAGACGCTTCAATTTCCTCGATGGTATAACCATCATTCATTAAATTAGAAGTTGTAATAAGATACTTTTCTAATAATGTGTTTTTATCTTTAATACCACTCAAAGATGAAAGAGATTCGTTTAATTTTCTCTTACGTTCTTCTAATAGATTAGATTTAATAATTACTTTTATCTCTTTCATATGTTATTGTTGTAACCAAACGTATTTTTCACCGTAACCTTTAGTTTTTTGTTTTATTCTTTCGTAACCTTTATTGGCTAAAATACCATCTAACTTACCAAGGATTTCGTCATCTAATTCAGGTCCTTTATATTTTACTCTATTTGTTGCAGGTAAAACTGTACCATCTTCTAATGTTGTTTCATTAGCATCTCCTCTCATATAACCAGCATCTTTTAATACATTATAAAAATCGATTGGTGGTTGATTTGATTGAATCATTTTTGATAAGTCAGGCATTTTAATTGAATCTGGTGCCAAACTACTCATTTTTAAACCTTTTACTGGTAATTTTTCGATAGTCGTATCTAATTTTCTTCTTTGAGAAGGATTACAGTTTCCTTTAACCGCATCATAAACGTCTTTACTTAATCCTCTAGATGTGTCATATTTGTTATCAACAAGAGCTTTCATAGTATTAGGACCGAACGCTCCGTCATCTTTAACACCTAAACATTTTTGTACTTCAGCAATTTTTGATGATTTACAACCATACGCTAATGGGAAGTCTTGACCTTCACAATTTTTATATGAACTTTTATTCTTTTTTGGTTTATTACTTGAATCACGACTATCTACTTTATCACCACCATCTTTTTTCTTATCCTTATCCCAAGTTATCACAGTACCAGTATTTCCACCACTTTTATTAGTATTGTCAGGTTTAGGTACATTTGATGAAGCCCCAGTTGCTAATGCTATAATTTCTGGTTTCATATTCTTAGCTACAACACTTAAATTTGCAACACCAACACTTTTAACGTCAGTTACAAAATCAACACCCTCATCTTCTTTGTAATATTGTAAGAATTTTTTAATCGCATCTTCGCCTTTATATGTTTTACCTTTTAAATTAGTTAAAATATTTTTAAGACTTTTCAAATTATATTCCGCAACATACCCATCTAAATCATCTACCGCATCATCAACATATTTGTCCATTGTTGCATCACTAACTTCTGTTCCTTGTTCTTTTAATAATCTTTCTCTTAAAATTCTACCAACCACTTCATTAATTGTTGGTTTATTTTCTTTAACCACCGCTCCGTCCTTACAAACGTATGTTCCCATTTCTTTAGTTGCGGTATTCAAAACTCTGCCGTTTGGATAATATTGAAGACCTCCAGGAAACTCAGAGTTTTTAACTAACACACTTATTTCACCACTTTCCCTTTTAATCAAGGTTCCTTCTTTTGAATCTATCATTTGTTTGATACAAGGTAACCACCCACCACTCACTGGTGTAGTGTCCTTAATTGGATTACCGCCTTCATCTACAAGAATTGTTGATGAATCATCAGTAGCTCCAAAGAAGTAGTATAGTGCTGCACCTGTTAAACCTAATGCTGCTAATCCTGTTAGGATTTTATTATTGACAACAACTTTTTTAATTTTACCAGGGAATTTCTTTAATTGTTCTTTGGTCATTGTGAAAATTCCAGTCTTAGTTTGTACCACCACATTTGGACCAACAGTACCTGCGATGTTTGATCCCGTACCTGTTGTTACTTTGGCTTCACCACTAACTAATTTTTGAATTTTACCAACCGTCATTTTATCCATTCCAGAAATAGCCTTTTGAGCTTCAGCCCATTTGGTTTGAGCTTTAACATTAGCCTTTAATTCTTTGGTTGCGGCTTTTAAATCGGCGGCCGTCGCTTTACCTGCGTTAACTTGTTTAGTTACTTTATTAACATTACTTTGAGCTGCTTTAACGTCAGCATCTATTAAATTTTTACCAACAGCAGCTCTATCTGCCACTTGTTTTTCAATTCCATTTTGAATATCGTTTGCTAATTTTGTGGCGGCGTTCTTATCGAATTTGGCTAAATCGTCAAATGATTTATTGTATTTAACTCTAGACGCTTCCATCATTAAATCACTAATTGCCTTTTTAAATTCTGGAGTTTTACGTAACGATGCTATTGTAAATTTTTTACCACCACTAACAACGTCAGTTAACGCCTTATTTAACAATCCTTCAGCAGCGGCACCCACTGAAGTTTTGAAGTTTTTACCGAAGATTGCTCGTATAAAATCTTGGATTGCTCCTTCATTTAATAATGTCATTGTATTATTATTTTCCATATTATTATTCATATTTTTATTGTACTCTTACGTAAGAAAGGGCAACATTTCGTTCATTGTCCGAAAATTTAGGAATACCTAAACCCGTTTTATCTTTTATTTTTTGATCGAACTTAGCTATTGCTGTTCCAACTTTATTGTCTTTATCTAACGTGGTTAATCCTTTCTCAACAACTTTACCTGTTCCATAAACCATACCGCCTGTAGCTGTAGCTTTTAAACCTTCTTTAGAAAGTAATCTTTTTAAGAATTCTAAACATTTTGTTAATACGTTATCTATAAATCCTAGTATTTTACCTATAATTCCACCGGCTGTTGGGCCGATTTTTTGACTTAAAGTTTGTGCAACACTTTTTAAAGAACTTTTTACTCCTGGAATTTTTTGAACCGCCCCTTCCGCCATTTTAACAGCAGTAGGTCCTGCTTTTGATAATCCTCCTTTAGCCACCGCGCCTGCACTTTTTTTCATAGCTAAAGCTGCTGCCCCAGTAAAAATACAACCTAATAAATCTGCAAATAAAAAGAAGAATGGCATTTGCATTCTATCTGGGTCTTGTGGGTCATAATCACCCGTACCAATCTCATATATGTCTAATAATACAATCACAAACCAAACTATCGCATTTGTCTTTGCTGCCAATATCGAAACCACCACATCAATTACAATACCCACACCCGTATATAATCCTCGTCTTACCCATCTTAATGCGGGTAAAAGTCCTTTAAAGAATATGGCTTTAGCGGCCTCAACACCAGCATTACCTATTTTACTTGCTACATTTGAGATTCCAGATTTAATAGAATCCCAAGTTTTACCTTCAGAAATGATATCTTTTTCTTTAATCCATTCTAAAACCAATTCTTTTTTCCATTCTATAGTTTCTACAACGTTATTGATGTTGGTTCTAACTTCTTCAGTTAACGATTCAACTTTAGAAATTGATTCATTAATTATTTCGTTAAAAATATGGGTATGTTCCCATATTGACCCTATTGAATTTCCATTACCTCCCGCAACAAATACTTGATCCATAATAATCACGTACTTCTCATTTTCGGTTAAAACAAAGTCAAATACGAAGTCTTTAGGTTTTTTTGGTGAATATAACGACCTAATCCGATTTCTTTCGGATTCAGTTATCATCATTTTACGTTGTACTACCATTATTCTTTGATTTCTATATAAATATCCCGATTTATTTAAGCGGATTGGCTTTACCTCTTTTTAGGTTTGCACCAACAATGTCAGCCCATTTTGTTACCCCAGTTTGATTTGCGGGTCCTCTTGTTATCCCACTTTCCCACTTTCCCACCGCAGGGTAACCCGTTCCACCACTTTGAGTTGACGACGTACCTGCAGAAGGTTCCGCCGATACAGGTGATTCTTGCTCCGTTACCTCCTCATTATCCAATTCGGAGATGATTTTTCTAAACTGTTCTTCTGATACCTGTAATTTCATAATATATAAATATTCATAAAAAAGTTTAAATATGTTTGGTATATTCGAAAATATACGTATTTTTGTCAAAAATATAAAGATATGAAACGATTTATTCTATTTTTGATTATCCCACTCTTAATTGGGTGTGAGAAGTACGAGTTACCAAGTAATCCACAATTAAATCTAAACGGTCGTTGGGATGTGGTGGATGTAAAGGTTGTCATTGATAAGGTTAATTATGGTAGTAGCGTTAGGGTTGTTAATGACGATAAAGCAGCCGTTACCAATTTTTTAGTTCAGGGTGTTAATAGTGTGGGCGAACTAATGTTAACTCAAGACTATTATGGGACAATAGTAAATCGAAGATTCGACGAATCCTCAACTAAATGGGAATTTGATTATTATAATCTTAGAATAAGTGATAGTGGAACTGACGAATGGATGACCGTTGATTTTCCTTGTACCTATTGTGTTCAGCAAAAAATAATTGAGACTGACTATAAAGGTCAAAAAACTCGTTATACATTTCTTATTGACACATATGGGGCTATGCCTTCAAATGAATTAAAGTTAACCAGTCAGGTGTTTTATACTAATATCTTAATTAATGGTAATCAATATGAAAAGGCAATAGAATCTCATTTAGAGATTACTTTACACAAATATTAATCGTCGTAGATAGTTTCGTCTATCTTGGCGTACATCTTGATGAATTGACCCGATTTAGCATTTGCCTCATCCTCTATCTCACCACCGATATCTGGTGGTTTTGGTCCGTTTAAACGACCATCTTCCCATTGTTTGTGGTGAACTAATTCGTGAGCTAAACTCCTCATTACATCAACCAACGCCCTATTTTTAGAACAAACCTTAATTATTTTGTTTTCTTTAGTATAATCGTAGTTGGCGGTTGTTTTTAAACCATTTCTATGGTTTTGTATGGAAATAGTAGGTACGTCCTTTAGTTTAAGTTCATTTTTAATAAACTTAACAAAGTCCGCTAACTTCTTTTTACTATCGTCATTTAATGTTGCCATATCTATAAATACTACAAAACTATTTCGTCTGGTAGGTCGTTACTTTTTAAATATTCGGAAATTACCTCAATTATAAAATCCTCATCTATTTCCAATAAATCTTCTTCAACGATAATATTAGGGGAATAGAGTTCGATGTCTTCATAATCTAACTCCAAAACCCTATAAAACCTATCCCCATCTTTCCTTGTGGAAAATTCAACGTACAACCTCCTGCTGTCTTCGTTGTAAAAATATTCGTGTATTGTCATTATTAAACACCAATAACTATATTGTTTTTTCCAAAAATCAAAATAATATATACTAATTAAGATAAAATAGATATAATTAAATGTATGGACTGGTATGTTGTAGAATATCTTTACCCCCAAGCCTTTGAAAGGTTTAAGGATAAAATGTTTCCAAATCTCGGAATTATTAGCCTGTCAATACTTGAATGTTATGACACTAAGAAATTATTTGGGTTTTTTGACCGAGAAGGGATTTATTTAAACATTGAAATGTATAACCCACATCAATGGGCATACTCAATATCATTACACTGCGGTGTTGTGTTTGGTCCAACCCAAGAATCTAAGAAAACTAGAGATGAAATAGAATGCGACGGGTTTTTAGAATGTTTTAAGATACTACAAAGTAAGATTAATGGTACTTTATAGTTGATATTTATAGTATGGAGAAATCATTTAGTTTTTTATTACAAGCAACAAGGGTTTTACACATCGGTAATTACGATGATGTGGAATTAAAAATGATATATGGTTACATAATTTCTCTTGACAATGAGGTATTAAATGATTATTATAATAGCTGTACGTTGTTAACATATTATAACGATTTAGAATTATATATCGAAATAGTTGAGGCATTAATACTCATATATGAGGAGAATGAAGAATATGAAAAATGTTTAACATTGAAAAATAAAAAAGAAGAAGCAATAAAAATAATGAAAACTAAAAACAATTAACAATGGGAATATTTGGAATGACCGAAGCTGAAAAAAAGAAAATTTCTGATCAGCACAAAAAATTAGAAAAAGAAGCAAGAGAAAAAAAAGAACAACTAAAACAGGGTTTAACTAAACCTGAAGTAAAGAAAGAAAATAAAAAAACCTCCTAATTGGAGGTTTTTTTATTATTTAAATGTTTCGTAAGTAATATATAGGACAACCAAAAACATCCTGAAATTGAATAGAAAACGATATCTGCTACCCAATATGAACCACTCAAATCCATTATTAACTTGAATAATGCGTCGTACCCAAATGGGAGAAAGAACATCGCTAACATTAGAGATGTATCTTTGTAAAAAGTTAGACGGTGGTTTTTGTCTTTTAGTTTGTTTATTTTTTTCACTATCATCCTCGTCCATATTAGAGTGGTTTATCAAGTTATACCTAAAGGTGTTTATATTAAATACTATTAATTTCTAATAATCCAATACCTAAAAAATTACCATTAACATTATCGTATTGATTAACATACTCATAATGTTTGTAGTTATCTTTAATTTCATTCCAAAATCTAACAACATCTGGACAGGCATCACTAAAGATATCGTGTAAAACAATATATTTTGGATTAAACGTCAACGAAGTTTCAAAGTCTTTTTTAACCGCATCGTAACTATGAAACCCATCAACCAAAATTAAATCTACCTGTTCGTTAACATCTGATTTGGTTATCTCAAAACTCGATTTGTTTATATAAGTAAATTCGTTAAATTCCGTGTATTCTTTTAATATGTCCGACATTGGGATAATATCACAAGCATATGGTACAATGTTTTTATTTTTTAACTTTAAAATTTCTGTTGTTATAATAAATGTACCTCCCCATCTTGACCCAATTTCTAAGTAAGAATTAATCTCATAAGTTGAAAGTTTTTTAAGGTACTCATTAAATTGATTCGGATATTGCCAAAATTTTAAACCATTTCCGTAATATTCATTTAGGTGGGGTGGCATTTGAGTTAACTTCTCATCGTTCATACCTAAAGACGGTAACAATGATTCTAACTCATTGTTTGTTATGTTATCAATATCAATTGATCTTAATTTTTCAATTATTTCTTTCATTTAATTTTTTATTTACATAATTTATTTCTTCTTCCGTTGGAAAATAATATAATTTCCAGGTGTGTACAACTGCCACATCACCTTGTTTATTGTTTAACGCATCTTCAGTAAAGGCGTCTCTTATTGAGTACGAATGTTCGTTAAAACTTTTATAATTAACAATTTCACCCCAACTACCCGCACTAGATTTATTATTTAAAAATGCAAAGGTTAATGCAATATCCGCCCATTCGGTTGGTTTTGGATCAACCGCTAATGAATCCACTAACTCCCAATTTACATCTTTTAATTTATGATATGATTCGATAAATTTAAGTCGATTGAATACCGCACCTCCACAACCATATGACCCTCTAACATTAGTACCTAAATGTTGGTATAACTCTTCGTTCCACCCTCTACCTGCAATACTATTTAAATCATACGGAGGTTCGTTTTCAAATTGTCTTACAAACCAAACATCGTCCTCCATATGCATTATCCAATCCACATCTTTTAATGTTGTGGTACAGGCTTCATATAATCTATCAAACCAAATTAACGTTGAATTTAAATCAACAGAAACTCCTCTACATTGGAACGGTCTCTTTTCATAATTTTCATATATGTTTGGTATTCTTTTATAATCACAATTGAAATAATCCGCCACTGGTTTAAGAACGTCTGAATTATCTTCATATAATGCGATTGGTTCAGTACCATAAAATTTTCTAAATTGTTCTATAACATAAAACGCCGCAACGTATCTCTTTGATGATTGGTAAAATAACCCTAATTTCATATTAATATTTTTTTACAATTGGTTTATTAAATTGATTTACCCAGAAATCATCACCCATAGTTTTATGTCCACCTATATCACTTACATCATTACCTTTTTGTAATAATGCAACTGGATAAGTAATGTATTTTTCTTTAAAGTTATTGTTTACGAAAATGTCCATAACGTCATATGGTTTATCAAATTTATTCTCCAATATCTTATCAAAACACGTATGGTTAACAATGTATCCTTGTAATGAAACACAACATTCACATTTTATTAGATTGTCATCAACCATATTTAACTCTTTATCAAATATGTTACTACCTAAATAAAATATTTCCCAATTATCTATTTTAGATAAATTATCTAAGGATTTTTCGATGATGTCTAAACCTTCATATGAATCACAATTATAGAACAATGCATCATCTTCCAATATTAAAACATTTTTAGACCCATTTTCTTTTGCCATTCTTATAACGTTTTTATGAGCCAAAGAACAAGCTTGACCAGCAAGAAACATTTTATCATTACTTTCTCTGATATATTCCGTCTTATCAAAAACGTTTACACCTGGAACCCTTTTTATAAAATCAATTAAACCTAAATTTTTTAATTGATTCTCCATAAACTCTCTCCTATCGGTTCTATAATCTAAATTAATGTAATAAGCTTCATCGACGAAATCTTGTAATTTCATTTAAAATTTATTTAAATAATCGACCCACATTGGACCTATAATGTTTATATCAAACTTATCCCTAATGTATTGAATACCTTTGATTCTTTTTTCCTCCTTTAATTGTGGGTTGTTTTCTAAAGTATTAATTAATGAAACTATTTTATCTGTTTGACTAAATTTTGGTTCTTCGAAAACCCTTAACTTACTCAATTCTTCCATATTTGTATCATCTGGATATTCAATAAAATGACAGTAATCTCCGAAATTTTCAGGAACACCACCTAATGGATATGTTAATACTGTGGTACCTAAACCAATAGCTTCGGCAACGGACAATGAAAATGTATCTTGATAAACTAACTTACCGTGAGTTAAAAGTGGGAATATAAAATACTCACTACTTGCAATTTCATTAAATAAAGTTTTTTTATCTATCCCTCCAATCATATTCACATAATCGAATGATTTAAATTCTAAATCAGACCAACCCATTTCCGTCGATGCTCTTTTTGCAACCTCACCTCCTCTAGACCATTGTGCGTGAAAAATAACCTTATGTTTTTTTCTAATAGGTGGGTTGGTTAACACATCATCAAATAAAGTTCCATCTACTGGGTTTGGTATGATTGTATCAATAACATTAAAATCATTATTTTTGAACATTGGTAGATAACCATCGTTTTCTTTTTTGGCCCACTCTGAAATAGAAACAACACCCATAGATAGGTTGTTATTTTTTACATATTCAACCATTTCCCCGTAACCATATCCCCAAGCTAAGTGATACCAATAGATTAGTGATTTGTTTACTTTTATCGGTAGTTTATTGTAATCAACAAACCAAAGTGCGGAAACCAAATAATCAAACTCCTTATTTTCTTGACCGTCAAAATTAAAATTGGTGTAGAATACTCCATTTGATTCGTTAGGTGTATCACACTTCTCTAGTGATATTGTAACATCATAACCAACTTTGCTTAGATATTCGGCAACGTATATTATACTACTTTCCGTTCCAGAACATCCAGAACCACCATAACGTATATTGTGACCGTTTAATGGTCCACTTCTACCAACGTTACCGATAATTAAAAATACTATTCTCATTATAACTGTTTTTCGTAACGAGGACTCCATTGTTTTTCTTCATCAAATAAAAACATTACGATTTTACTTGGTTTATCTGTGGTTTCTAAATTAACACTGTATTTCCCATTCTCTAAGTTAACATATTGAGGTTCATTTTCAATTGTGAAATCTTTTCTAAGTAATTCCTCACCACTCTTATTATGTACTGCAAACGTTAAAAATTTAGGTTTTTTGAAATCTAAAACTTTGAAAAATTCTAAATCCCAATCACAAACCAAATCAAACTTTGTTTTAATAAATTGATTCTCCCAATCTGGTGGGTTTGGTGCATCTTTTACTTTAAGGGTATAATCTTGAATCAAACATTTTTTGAAATCAAATCCACCATACACTTCATAATCGTGAAGGGTTCTAACATTACCCAAACCATATTCACCCATATCGATGTTGTAATTTGCGGTTCCAAATAATTGTCTTGTCTTATTTCTCGCAAAAATATCTCTTTCACCACTTGTCTTTTTTGTTTGACTTTCTTTTCCGTGATCATCCCAGTGTTTAGGTCTATAACTTCTAGTGTATTCGTGCCACATTACCATTCTATACGGACTAAAGAAATCATAACCATTTGTAAATGCTCTAACACTCAATGTAGTCTCTTCAGTATATCCACCAAAATAAATGTCTGGATCATATGGTACCTCAGTTACGAATTTACCATAAGTAAAATAGAAGTGTCCACTAAGCGTTCTTGCTCTAATTACTTTTTTCTTTTCTTTGTAATCTCTAATAAACCAAGGCATACTCATTAATAACTTATCGTTACTAAATTCATATTGTGACATTAAACAAGGAACTGGATTCCAAGTAGACTCATCTTGAGTTGGGTCGAATGGTGTGCAATATGTTGTAATGATAGGTTTTTCTGCAACCATTAACGCTTGATTAAAATCTTCTAAAACAATTACATCCCAATCTTGAACAAATCTGTGGTGTGAATCGATTTGTAATGTAAATTCCTCACCATCATATAAGGTGTTTGTTATATGTCTCGCCCAACCAAGTCCTTGACTTTCTGAGTAGTGATGTTTACTAACTCTAAATTGTGGGTTACCGTCAAACATATCAACAGGTTCAGTTTCATCATATTGCCAACATAAACCAAAAACTAAGTTTTCTGGATTTTTTGCTTTAGCAATCATATCTTCAATTGTTGGAACTAATTGAGGGTCCCTGTAAGATGCGATTTGAATAAAAATTTTGTCTTTTTTCATTGTCTTTAATTTATTCCATAATATAACAAAATTCTCTTAAAATATGTATAGGTATTTTGTTTTATCACCTTTTTTTGTTATATTTTTTATACTAACTTAATAATATATGTCAAAAGCATACCAACCCATCGTTGTCGAAGAGACAGAACACATAATTCAAGGATTAATCGAATCTGAATTTTTCAGTGATTATGAAATTACTGACTACACCTTTGCGAGACAATATATTTTGGATTTACTAACGCAGAAGTTTATAGACGGATTACTTGAGGACGAGGAAGTTGAATTATTCACTGAGGATGAATTCACTAAAATGTTACAAGAAATCGTTGCAGGTACTCTTCTTTACGAATTAAAAGAAAAGGGTTTGATAAACTCTTACGAAGATGATTCTACCGAAGAAATGTTTTTCTTAACCGAAGATGGTAAGAAATTATTAAGGGACACTGACGAGTCCCTATAATTTTTTCTTTTCGTCAACTTGTTGAGTAAATGACGATTTCTTATACTGTTTGATTTTATCCTTTAGTTGGGTAATCAATTTTTGGGCGTTTGATAAATTATTAGAAATCCCAGACACTCTACCGTTAGATATCGTTTTTAACCCATTTGGTATAGAATCCTCAAGTTTTCTAAACTCCTTCATAGTTTCACTAAGTGAGTTCTGTAATTCTTCAATTTTAAACTGCACTCTAGCAAAATCGTCCCTTTTAACTTTTGAAGTTTCTTCACTTAAAATCTGTTGCAAAACTTCATTTATTCTCATTTCTGAAATTATATTTTTTTCCATATTATATTCCAAATTCTTTTTCTTCTCTATCGGTTAATTCACCATCTCTTTTCATACCCTCTTTAATGTAGGTTCTAATAAGTTTAGATACCGAAATGTTTTGGTGAGTAGCCACTTTTTCGATTTCCTTATAATATGCGGGAACCACTCTAAATGTCAACATTTTGATTAATTGTTTGTGTTTAGGTTGGTCAGATTTAAATTGACCAGCGGATTCTTGTTCTTTTTCGTTTACGTCTATATTCATTGTAGTAATGTTTTTATATAAATATTTTGTATTACAAATAAAATTGGTTATATTATTAAAAATACATAAATTATGTCAGAAGAGAAAGAACAAACAATCGACCCAATTAAAATGTGTGAGGAGAAATATCCCGAAACCACTAAAGAATTCAAAAAAATCCTGAAAGAACAATATGAAGTATTCTGCAGGAAACAACTAAACTACGGTCCAGACAACATATCCGTAGGAACTCGATTAGAGACCCCTGAAGAGATTAAACTATCTCAAACAGGTCTTTGGTTCAGAATGAATGATAAGATTCAGAGATTGAAGCAATTGGTCCTATTGGGTAAACCCGATACGGTTGGTGAAGCTGTAGAGGATACATATCAAGATTTATCCGTATATAACATTATTGCCCAAATTGTTATTCGAGGTAAGTGGGCTAAATAACCTATTAAAAATAAATAAAAAAGGGGTATTTTTATCCCTTTTTTTGTAGGTGAACTTTTTAATAATGTATTTATAATAAAACGAAAAGTAGTATGAGAGGAGTAAACGTAAATCACCCATCGTTCATATCATTTTTAGATAATGTGACAAGTACCATTCTTTCAAATGTAACAGTTGAGAATTACTTTCAACTAACCCAGGAAAAGAAATTGGCGGTACAGTTCGCGGTTCTAAAACTTATGAAAAATTCTGTTAAACTAAGAGCAAAATTAACAGATTTAGAATTAAAAAGTTTTGTAATTGTATTGTGGAAGAAAAACGAAGAGTCGGAGAATTATGAATTTGCTTCAATTTTAAACGACATCACAACGAACTTTGACACAATTAATGATGTAACTAAAACACCTAAAAGAACAACTAGAAAGATAAAAACGGACAAAACTAACAATGGCTAGAACTATCAATACAGAAACCAAAAAACGTTACGCCACGTTAGCAATAAGGTGGTGTGAAAGTTATTTTGGTCTGTGTGATAGAAAAAAACGTAGGTTAATCTTCAGGTTTAGTGAGAGAAAACGTAAAATGGATGGGTGTGACGTTTTTGGTAACTATTGTTTTTATAGGAATGAAATTATCATATATCTACCCAATAATAATACAATTTACGACGTGGTTGCAACCGTAATCCACGAATACACCCATTATTTACAAGTTCGTAGAAAATATAGGGAATATGAGTTATCGAGATATTATTCTCAAAATCCAATGGAGAGACAGGCGAAAAGGAATGAAGATAGGTTTACTAAAATTTGCTTAAAGGAAATAAAAAAATTAGTTAAATAATATCTTTAACAATTTTTGCTTCTTCAATTTCTCTAACGAATAACAATTGGATTTCCTCTTGGTTTTTACTTCTCAAGACCAAATCACATAACCACATATCTTTAACATCGTTTATGTGGTTTTCTTTAATGTGACTTTGTTTTACTTTCCTATATACCCAGTATAACTTATCGTTATAATTTATCAATTCTTTATTTAACATATTTTATTTGTGATCTTTCGCTTCACAAACCATTTCTAATTCCCTCCACGTAAATTTTGGTTTTTCATTTAGGAATACGAAACATTTCCATTGTTTGGTTTTTTCAAAATAGATGTGTTTTTCCATATGTGAAGGTATTGCAGCGTTAGTTGGGACTCTTTTAGGTACCTTATCGAAGAATACTTTAATAACAACAGTTAGTGGTTCCGCATCATCCCATTTCCTTTCTTGTTCTTCTAAAAGTCTCCATTCCCCTCTATTTTGGTATTGGTCTTGCATCATACAATTCAAGTAGGAAAACGTTTGCTTTAGATTTTCCATATTATCGGAAAAAGAGGCTGCTGGTGCTAAATGACCTTTATCGTATATGTTGGCTTTATAGTCTTCACCATCTGAGGTTTTAATGTTCTTTTCAGTGTAGAAATCCATTGTACCTCTATTAACGTTTGTTGGTCGATTAGTTGACCTATACTTTAACCAAAGGGGTTGTTCTAATTTTTGAGAGTATAGTACCTCAAATACGTTATTTTTAACTCTTATAGTGTCTTGGCTGAATGTTGTTAATGATAATAATAAAAATCCAGCGAAAAATAAAAATTTTCTCATATGTTGTTTTCTATTAAATACCTATAAATCTCCAAAGGAGTATTAGTATCAACAGAAAATTCAACAAAAGGTAAATCGTTAGACAAAAGTTTTTGCTTAATGTCATTATCAATAATTTTAGATTCCTGTAAATTTTGAAATCTACCATTTTCGTCATATGTCTCATCATTTCTAGTTAACAGTATATTCAAACTGTTATATTTTTTAAATAGACCTATAACAAAATTATCAAAAGATTCATCATAAAACATAGCGGGATACTCTGGTTCCTTACTATATCTATCTTTATAGACCATACCCAATATGATTGGTGAATCAACAATAATATATTTTACTTTACCATATAACCTACTAATATTCCTATGTTGATTTGCGGTAATGTAGAATTGGTCCTTGACCGCCGAATAATTCTCCTCCCAAGCAACAATCTTAGGGAATTCATAAGTTAGTTCAACATCCATATGATGTTTTTTCATTTCAGTAAATAACCCCGCGGATTGTGTTGATTTACCTATTCCAGGACCACCAAAAAAATTTATAATTAAACTATTCATAGTTAAAAATATACATAAAAAAAGGGAGACTATAAAATAATCTCCCCTTAATTTTTGTTATGTTTTGATATTATCTACCAAATATGTAACGAATACCTAATTGAGCACTCCATACATCAAACACTGATGAGTTGTACTGATAACTATCTCTAGCTAAAATAGTAGAACCATCTGTTAATCTTTGAGTTGCCAATCTAAATGATGGTACGTTGTTAGCGTCTCTACTCACAAAGTTTAATATTTGTGGAGCGGTTGCTCTTTGAGATACACCGAATTGATTATCAACTAAGTTACCAAAGTTTAAGATATCTGCTCTGATTTGGAAAGCATTTCTCTTTCCACCAATTTTAACAAATATATCTTGTGCAACTGATAAGTCAAATCTATGTAAGTAAGGTAGTAAACCACCGTTTCTTTCGGCATATTGACCTCTACGAGTTGATAAGTATGGATCTTGGTCAATAAACTTATCAAACGCCGCTTGTTGTTCTGCTTCAGTATAAACTCTTGTACCAACTGTCAATGGTGCAAATCTAATATCAGAACCATTTTGTGGTACAAAAATTAAATCGTTGTTGTTTACTCTATCACCATTTAAATCACCCGCAGCGATATAAGAGAATGGGTTACCTTGTTGTCCTACATATCCTAATGTAAATGTAGTTGCTCCACCATAGTTTCCACCATATTCAATTCTATAACCTAATAAACCTACGAATCTATTCTTAACAAATTGGTCTGCGAATGATAATCCTAAATCGTTGTTACCGTTAACTGATAACGCTGATTGCCAAGAACCACTTGCAATTGAACCTGCACTCATAAAATCTTTTGAGTTAGCAGTCGTCCAAGCAACTGAACCCCAGAAACCTTTTTGAACTAGTTTTTCTAATTTCAATGTTAATGATTCGTGGAACGCACCATCTCTATTTGTAAGAACCGCAGCTCTACTCACATTGTTATTTACTCTTACAGTTGCATCACTACCACCGAAACGAGGTCTGTTATCTACACCACCCAAAGTTCCAACAGGATTTCTTAGGTTAGCTTCGTAGTAATGAACAGCATTAAGTGTTTGATTATAAAGATATTCAGCACTTGCCACTAATCCGAAGAATGGTAACTTTTGGTCTACAGCCAAATTCGTTTTCCAAACTTGTGGGAATTTATAATCAGGGTCTGTTAATGCTAAATCAAATGTTGAAGGTAATGTTGGAGTTGAAGGAATAAAGTATTGATTTGGGTTAGCAGTGAAACCATATTGAGCCGCCGCAGCACCACTTACATCAATAAATCCTGTTAACACACCATTATTACCAATTTGGTTAGATAAGAATACATAAGGAGGTCTACCTGTGAATACTCCAGTACCACCTCTAAATTGTGTCTTACTTTCGCCTTTTAAGTTATAGTTGAAACCTAAACGAGGTTCAAAAAGAACTTGTGTTTTTGGCATTACACCTGTGTTCCATCTTTCACCATTTGCAAATGTCATCGCAGACACTACAGGGTTTTCTAATGCGGTATTATCAAAACCAATAATGTTTGTTCTAATACCAAATGTTAATTTTAAATTATCAGTTGCATCATACTCATCCTGTAAGTATAAATCCAATCTGTTAGATCTTAATGTTTGCATCGGTTCAATCGCTCCAGGTAATGCCGAATAACGGAATTGGAAACGAGCCGGGGCAAATGTAGATGGTCTACCACCATTCGCTAATGATTGATTAGCTGCCGTGTAGAAATCAGCTAAACTATTGAAGATGTAAACTCCATTAGATGCTGGAAAGAATAAGTTATTAGATTCATAACTTTGGAAATTGAAACCTCCAACTAACGTATGTTTATTCAAATACTTAGTTAAGTTATTTGTAACGTTAAATGTTGAATAGTCCAATTTGTTACCCGGAGTGAATGGGTCGAATCCTACTGATGTAAGAGTTGTTGATCCTTGTAAGATATCAATCGTCGGGAACATTTGAGACATATAACCTCTGTTCTCGATTTGTTTGTCATAGGATACAATCAAATTATTATGTAGAGTGTTTGAAATTTTTGAGTTTAGTTCCAATACCGCTGAACGAGTGTTGTCCTGAATAGTATATCCACTATTTTGGAAAGACATTGCGTTGATGTTTTGTGTTCTATTTCCAAATCCCGCAGATTGTGAATTTGATATATTAATTTGGGCTTCAGAATTATGGAACACATAACGAGCGGTCAATTTGTTCTTATCGTTAATATTCCAATCAACACGAACTAAGAATTTATCAGATGTGTTAGTGTTAGAATATCCTTCAAATGGACCTGTTGAGTAATTAAACTTATCTTGCATAAACTTAGATAAGTCTGTTAATTGTTGAAAAGTTGGTCTACTAACTTGTGAACCTGCTAATGGTGAACCTGTTGAAATCCAAGTCGTTCCTGGTTCTGTTCTTTGAATACCTTCGTAGTTACCAAAGATGAATAATTTATTCTTAATGATTGGTGCACCTAATCGGAAACCTTGAACTTTCTCATCAAATTTAGATGGAGTGATTTTTGTTCCTCTTGCGTTATCACCAATATAAGTTGAACTATTGTTTCTTTGTGTTTGATAAACACTACCTTCCACTTCATTTGTACCACTTCTTGTTACAGCATTAATACCCGCCCCAGTAAAACCAGATTGACGAATATCAAATGGTGCAACGTTCACCTGTAATTGCTCTATCGCGTCTAACGATATGGCGGATGCCCCTGTTCTACCACCAGCTTGTGCAGATGAACCTAAACCGAAGTTGTTATTAAATTGAGAACCATCGATTGTGAAGTTATTTAAACGAGAATCTTGAGCTCCAAATGAGTTACCGTTACCGAATGGGTTATATTTTGTAATACCATCGATAGTTCTAGCACCCACAATTGGAATTGATTGTAATTCTCTACGTGAAAATTGTTGAGACGCTCCCGTTTTTTCTTTTGAGAAGATATTATTTCTCCCACCTGTAACCACAACTTCTTTTAATGATGTATTAGTCTCAACTAACACAACATCTACGTTTGTTGTAACACCAAGAGAAGTGTTAACGTCTGATTGTTCATTCTGTTTAAAACCAACAAAAGACACAACCACTTTATATGGACCACCGACTCTCACCGCTGGAACCACATATCTACCAGATTGGTTTGTACTCGCACCGTACTTAGTTCCGGTTGGTATGTGTACAATTTGAACGGTGGCACCTGGTAGTGTTTCACCTTTTTCGGATTTGACGACACCGGAAATCGTCGAGGTAGTGACTTGTGCAAACCCCGAAAAACCAATTGCTAACGTGAGCAATAAACTGAGAATTGTTTTTTTCATTCTTTTTTTGTTTAAAAATTTATTTGATAATATAGTATACGAAAAATTTTTCACAAACACAAGGAGTTGTATTGGTTTATTTATTTTCACACACACACAAATAAATAAAATATATAAACTCAAAAAGGTATGTTTTTTGGGTGACTATTTGTCAGTGAAAAATTAATTTGGGATTTGGGGTCGACCAACCTAAAAAAGTTTGAAATTTTATTTTGTATTACACTATTTATAACAATATGGAGAACATTTATTCAGTTTTGATAACCGCGGTAACTGTGTTAGGTGGTACGGGTGCTTGGAGATATTACGAAAAGCGAGCTTTACATAAAGAAAGGGACGAAGATTTCATCCGTCACGATTGTAAAGATAGAATAACCAAGTTGGAGGCTCTTTTAGAATCGTCATCGAGAGAAAAGGACGATTTAAGATCTATGGTGTTAACGTTAACTAGAGAAGTTGCTGCACTATCGGTTAAAGTAGAATTTCTTACAAAAGAAAATGAATCATTAAATAAAAAAACAGCAAGAACTAAATAATATGAAAAAATATATATTCACAGAATCACAAATTAAAAAAATCATCAAAAGTCAGGTAAATGAACAATATGGTGATACCGATTCGCCAGAAGATATGCATTACGTTCAATTAGCGTTAAACAAGTATTTCAAAGCAAAAAACATAAGAGGAACTTGGGACGGTTCATATAGTTTCAAATTGGACCCTAAAGCTCCTGTAATTGTAATAAATGCCGATGGTGCTTGGGGAGATAAATCAAAAGCTGCCCTATCTATCTTCCAAAGAAACAATGGTTTAGAAGATGACGGTATGGTTGGTTGTAAATCAGCAAAGAAGTTAATACAATTAGGTTATATGGGCCGTGATTTGTGGGGTAAATTGATGGATATGTTCGGATGGGGACCATCTTGTTAACATTCTTTAGTTAACGTATCAAATATTTTTATAATATCCTCTAATCCGTTATAATCAAAACATTCGGAATAACCAGAAAAAGATTCCAAAAGAGGTCTGTATTTTTTTACGGACCTTTTTTTATTAAGTTTATCTTTAATATCACTTTCTAGTTTCTCAGCATTTGGGGTGTCAATCCTTCTTAATATGGTTTCAACAACGTAACCCTCGTATCCGTGAGCTTTACTAAAACGTCTCATTATAAATCGTTTAGATGTTATCCCAACCTTAACAAAGGTCTTTCCACTACTTTCCTCCTTTATCAAGACTAGATAGAGAGATTTGGGTAATTTACTTAATTTCTTTTCCTTCTCTTTAGTTTTCTTTTTTAATTTACCCTGAACATATTCTTTTAATTTATCAAGTGTTTTAAACTCCTTTAAATCCCTGTTGGTGTTAATGATGTATTTTTTAAATCTAGGTAGATATATCGTTTTACCACTATCGGCAACATACTTTAAACCTTTACTAGTCTGTTCGGAGTAAACCGAATAGTAACCTATCTTACAGAGTAATTCTTTTGACATATAATTAAAAGATTGTTATACAAATATTTTTAAATATATTTGGTAGTTTTCTTTAATATACATACTTTTGTATCGAAAATAAATTCAATATGGAAAAAATGAAAAAATGCTCAGGTTGTAAAGAAGAAAAGGAATTGGAGTTGTTTTACAAAAACAAATTAGTTTTAGACGGTCATAGTAACTACTGTATCCCTTGTACTAAGGAAAATTCAAAGAAATACTTTCAAAGGAAGAAGGAAAAAACTAAGAAGGTTGAGAGTGATAACCTTATGAAAATGGTTTTACTTCAAAATTATTCAACCGATATGGATAACTCAAATGCCGATGGGTTAATGAAAGTTCTTATGATTGAGAAACTTTGTAAATCCATTTTAGATGAACTACGAACTTTAAAACAAAGCTTCATTAAATCCGATAACCTTGTATCTTAATAAATGTCGGTTTCTAATATGTTATAAACATATTTATTATATATTTATACTATTATGAAGATACACGATATAATTTTTGATATGATTGTTGAGGCAGAGATGTCCAAAGCAATTAGAGCAGATTTAACCAGAATTTGGGGTAAGGAATTAAGTGCCGATGAGATTGAAAAAATCGGTAAATGGTTTGTTAATAGTAAATCTAGTTTTGGTCTTAAACAACCACAATTCATTGCGTTTTTAAATCGTTTTGACGGTCAACATTATCCAAAATTTGACCCTACAGTTAAAAATATTAAAGATCATAATAGTTACACCGCGGAACAGATTAAGTTCCTTTATTATGAATATGTAGATAGAGATGCCGAAGATGTTGAGGACGATGAGGCAATATTCCTACAAAATCCAAATAATCCAGGTAGAATTGATAGAAGTCCATCAGATGTAAAGGTGGAGGCTTCAAAAAGATTATGGTACGGTGAAAAATATCTTGTTTTTAAGGAGGATGGTTTTAGAGTATATGGTATCCCAAATCAACAAGTTTCTATCAATTTTGGTTACTATTTGAAGACAATGCACCAAGACCCATATAATATCCCTGGTGGACAATGGTGTACAACTTGGCACGATTCTAATAACTATTATGCAGGTAAAAGACCTGACAGATATTTCTATTTCGTAATAGACGAATCAAAACATCCAGAAGTTGTTAAGGAAGTAAGCATTAACAAATATTATTTAGGTGCCCTACAGGCTATGAAACCAGGTAGAGGTGGAACTGAATTTAAATTAACGGACATCACAAACCCAGGTGAACCACCAGTAACTAATGAAGAATTAGTTAAAATCTATCCTAAATTAAGAGGTCATTTAGATAAATTTAAATTTATTCCTTTTGATGAATCGGAATTGTCTATTGCAAATAAATTAGCAACAATAACTGAAACACCAGGGGCTAGAAATGAATTTATAAGAGTTACTAGAGACGAAAGGCGTCAATTCATTGCCGCAGGTTATCCTCTACGATTAGCGGCCTCTTGGACTGTATTAGATGAGAACTTACGTAAACTCTATATTAACACAAACGATGAAAGAAACTTCTTTGATAAATTTGGTAGTTATGAATTATTAAATCAAATTAGTAAGAGTGGTGCTGAAGTTACAACATTAGAAAGAAGAATACAACAATTATTTCCAGGAGAAACAATTGGTATGTTATATAAAAAGGTTATGGGTAATGAATTCATTGCTGAAAGAACCTCATTAAAAAATAAAGACGTTGTTTTATTTAAGAGTAAATCAACTAACAAATTCGGAATTTATAACGCTAAAAAAGCGTCTTGGGTTTCAGTGGGTGGTGTTAAGTATGATGCTCTTTATGTTGAATCATCAGTTGACGCATATTTCGATGACCAAGATAATTCATATTTAGTTGAGACATATAGTAAAAACATCGGTGTTGAGGATCAAACATCGTTCTATTGTATATTCCCACAAAACGATAATGGTGTCGATGGTTATTTCTTAAGTCATTCTAAATGGGAAGAACTTAAATCTAAATTACATCCTGAAGATGAAACAATACAAGATTTTGATGCTGAAAGAGATGCTGATTTATCAGAATTAAAAAAGGGACTATAAAGTCCCTTTTTTTTATGATAATAAGTGAAAATATTCTTTAAAATGTTTGATTCGGTCAGCCAATCCAATTGTACCACCATTTACTCTTTTTGTAATTTTAGTAACTACAGCATCGGTTGAACCTTCGTCTGCCATTCTATGTAAACCATTTTTATTGAAAAACCACGCCGCTGACAATAACGGATAATGTGTTGCCACTTTATCTGGATTTGCGGTCATATCTTCATTAATCGACTTACCAAAGGCGGTATAGTTTTCTTTACCTGTTAATTGGATATAGCCGCGGCCACGGAATTTAAAGCCCTCACCTGTTGATTCTGGACCATTACCCATTCTACCACCATATACTTTTGACGCAATTTTCTGTGGATTTCTTTGGTATTGTTCAGCCAATGCTTGAGTTGGAAAATACTTCTTGAAAATCCCCATCAATCCTTTTGCTGAGTAATTAAGATTTTCTTGAGTTGCTCTGAAACCACCAGATTCGTGACCACATTGTGCCAAGAAGTGAGCCAATCTTAACGGAGTGTTGATTTGAAACTTAGCCGCAGTATCTGGTATTTGTGCAATAACCACATCAGGAATATGTCCCTTTAATTTTTCTAATTTTAACCCACCAATAGAAGGTGCGGGTGCTGGTTCTGTAATTACACTTGGTTGACTCACAGTACCTTCGGCAAACATTTTTGCCCAAGTACCTGGTCCAACTATACCATCTGCAGTTAAACCATTTGCAGATTGCCAAGCTTTAACTGCCGCTTCGGTTTTCGGTCCAAATTTACCAATTGGGTCCACGCCCAACTTTTGTTGTAACTTAACAACATCGTCACCAGTTGATCCTAATTTTAATAACATAATTTGTATTTGTGTTTTAAAGTCTTTATTTAATAATAAATACTACTTATCCTTTATTAAGTATTTATATAAAAAGAGAAACTTTAATGAAGACAGTAATCTTATCAGAATCACAAGTAAAAAATGTTATAGATAGAATCCTATCTGAACAAAATGAAATTAGAACCGAAGCTTTAACCGTTAATTTCGATGCGGTTTGGGGTATGGGTAAATGGAAATTAACACCACAACAATCAGGTCCTATTGTACAAAAATTAATACAAATAACCGATTTCATTAATAAAAATAAAGGGAGTGTGGTTACAATACAAATCGAAGCAGGTGAGAGTCAAGTAACAAACGTAGACAATGAAGACTCAGCAAAACCACAATTAAAACCTGGAGTTCTATCTCAAAGAAGAGGTGAACAAATGGTTACTTTCTTAACTCAATATTTTGAAGGTTTAGTTTCTAAGGGAGCAATTGAAAAAATGCCAGAAATACCCACACCTATTACAAAAATAGGGGAAACTTCATATAAAAAGAATTCGTCCGATTTAAAAACTAAAAAAGACCTATATCAACAAGAACAGTTTGTTAGGGCTATCATCTCAGCTAAAAAAGATTACGAATGTCTTGTGGGTATGGAGATAACTGTTGGATATTATCCTGGACAAAGTAGTTCAACACACACTTGTGATGAAGCTATATTTGAATTAAGAATGAATGGAGTATCTTTAGGTGAAGTAAATTTAAATAACGGACTTTTAGATGTTTTACAAGGTCCATTAAATTACAGACAACCAAATTACGAAAGATATAGATCAACATTTCAACGAGCAATTCAAATGCACGGATTCCCTAACATAGAGGAATACACTAAGGTTGTGTCACAAATCAATCAGCTTTTCACGAATAGAAAAACCGATAAACAAGTGGGAGGTCTACGTCAACAAACATTTATTTTAGATGGAGCTAAAGCAAAATCAATCATTGATAATTCACCATCGGATAAAATTGTTCTATCTATAGTTCCACTTGTAAATAGAGACGCAAAATATAAAATATTGGCAATGAATGGTTCTCACGCGGAGACTCCTTGGGTAACTATTAAAAGTAAAAAATCCGATAAACCATTATATAATCAGGAACCGAACGCTAGAATGAAAAGAGGTAGTTCCGTTGAAACAGTGTTATTACAAACAGACTTATGCGGTAACCCAATCCAAGCACAACAGAAATAATTATTTCTTTCCTATAGTATCATAAACGACCTCAAGATTTTCAAAAGTTTTGAGGTCTTCTTTTTTTGGGTAGTTGTTTACGAAATTTACCGTATAATTGTAAAGTAACAAATCGTATTGTTTTTTAGATACCTGTTTACCTTCCCAAGAGTAGGTTTGTTCTTTCGTTGTTCTACAAGATGTAACAACCAATACAATCATCAATAATCCTAATACCTTTTTCATACTCGTTATTTTTTAGTATATTTTATACAAAAGTAGTGATATTTTTTGATTTACCAAATTTATTATATATTTTTGTGTGGTATTTATATTAAAACAGAAACAAATTAATTATGAAAAAGATAGTATTAACTGAGAATCAATTAGATATGGTTAAAAAACACATTGCAGAAAGTGCGGTGGGTAACGAAAGATATGAAAGAGAAGTCGAAGTGTCGGTTTATTCGTCTGGTGTTAAAATAGATGGGGAAGATATTGATTGGGTTAGTGCTCCAAAAATTAAATTAAATTACTTAATTGAGATAGATTATAGAAATTGGGGTATTAAAGACGTATCACTATATTCAATAGAGGGTCCATCTGAAATTGAATTTACTATTACTCCGCAGGTTGATGACGCTGAAGACGTTTATTTAAACATACCAATTGCTTGGGATGTGGTTGTTGAAAAAGATATACAAGAAGGTGAAGGTTTAATCACTATCGGTAATAATATTGAAGTTAACTTAATTAATTATGAAAATGGTGAAATTGGTGTTGGTTCAATAGTTGTTCCTGTTTATACTTTATAATTTTTTAAAAATTCATTATACTTATAAAAGACCTTGTGGTTGAAGTCGAAGTGTCCTTGAGGCATTTGAGTTGGAATTGATACCAACGAATTCGGGTTCAAATACAAAAAAATATAAGGAAATGAACAGAAGAATTTCAGTTAACACAACTGGTTTTGCTGTACCACAATCTTTCATTACAAAGAGTAAACAAAGATTAAAACAGCACATTGATACCGTTTATCTTAACAACGGTGATGAGTTCGAAATCGAACTTTACAATCCAACAAACAATAAAGTTTTAGCAAAGATTGAGATGAATGGTAATTCCATTGGTAATGGTATTATACTTCGTCCTGGTGAACGTATTTTCCTCGAAAGATATCTTGATGAGGCGAAGAAGTTTTTGTTTGAAACCTACGTCGTAAATGGGAATAATGAGGAGGTACAACGAGCGATTGCCAATAACGGTGACGTGGTTGTTAAATTCTATAATGAAACTGTTACATCAATTTATAATAATGGTGGAACGGGAACCGTAACAATTAACAACCCATCGTGGAATGTTAATCATACCACCCCATTTACTTATACAACACATAACACTTTAAGTGGTTCATCAATACCAAGTCACGGTACTTTTACTACAACAAGTACGAATGCGTTTTATAATTCTTCATTGACAAGTAATACAAGTATAGTTACCACTAATTCATTAAGAAGTTTAGAAACAGGTAGAGTTGAGAAGGGTTCGAATTCTAATCAATCGTTTACTTACGATTATTCATCATTTAGTAGTTATCCATCTACAACAAATTGGTGGAAAATTAAACCTAAATCAACTCAAGTCGTTACTAAGGAAGATTTAGTTACTTACTGTACTGAGTGTGGTAGTAAGAGAAAAAAAGACACACATAAGTTCTGTCCACAATGCGGAACTAAATTCTAAATAAACTAATCACAAGGTCATAAAAGGGAACAAATAGTTCCCTTTTTTTATAACAAAAAAAGGACAAGAGTAGCGAGTTCTTGTCCTGGGGTTTCGGAAATAACTTTCCGGTCCTAAGCCGAGTCTTCAAACTCGGGGTATCTTTAATCAAATAACGCCATAAACATTGAATATGCAAATATCGCAGTAAACGTTATTAACATAGCACCAATTCCAATGGCGACTACAGTAACAACAATGTCACCAATAGTTTCCCAAATTTTCTTTTTTTCCATAAACTTTTATTATAACAAATAACTAATTGACTCTAACTGTCCTTCCGTTAATTTTAACACACCAAATTCGGTATTAATGTAAACGAAACCTTCTCTCACTAATGGTTTAGGGTCAAATAATTGAACGAATGATTCCATAAATTTACTTGAAATATTATTGGACATTATACTTTTTATTTTCTCCTTATACATCGATATTCCTAAACCCGCAATTTCAGATTTCATATCGTCCGACCCAAATTTACCTAGTTCTTTATATCTATCAACAATTTCTCTATGAGACTCTCTTGCTTTAGATAACATATTATACACATCTTTTACTTCACTTTCAAGTTCACCCGGTAATAATTTGAAAAATCCTTCTAAAGTTCTTGGTGCAACCTTTGCTCTTTCTCTTACTTTAGGTTCTAAACTATCACTACGAAATTGAGGTGATATTATTGTATTTCTTTCCTCTTCTTCTTTTTCTATTTTTTCGACCTCTTTTTTAAATTCGGTGAATCCCATAATTTTAAAATCGGAAAATTTAGTTGGTTGATCTCTACTTCTATCATTAATTATAGTATCTAAATCGTCAAACTGTAATAATACTATAATAGAATCACCCACTGAAGGACCATCTTTATCGCCCACTTTAGGTTTGTTAGCTATGAATAAATTTACCGAATCTGATTTTTTAAAAAACGTAGGTAAAAATTCTTTAACATTTTCGTTTGAAAATTCAATCCTATCAAAGTTAGATTGTTGACCCTTAGTTGTTGATGGATTTAAATTATATTCATAAATTCTGATTATAAATTTATCTTCAGATTTATGATTTAAAAACTTCTTAAAGTTCTTTTCTAAAAATTCCAACCTATCTAATATTGATTTATACTCATCGTCACCTACTTTAAATTTTCCCACAACGTAAGAATCCCCTAAAGCCATTTTAGAACTTGGCTTTACAAATTTTTCTAATGTGGTTGTGTCTGGGTTCCATAATTTTGGTATACTATCACCAAATGTCTGAATCAAATTTTTAGGTCCACCATATTCAAAGACAACATCCAATGTTTCCTGAATTCTTTTTTTTCTATCTTCATAGTGACCTCTACCACCTTCGGTTAACTCAAATGAATTCTCGATTAAAATTCTATTATATTGTGCTTCTGAAATGAGTATCTTCATACAAATAAATACTCAAAAAATATATATAAATCAATTGTATAAAGTTTTTCTGTTTCGTACCGTCTCATCCCAGTTATAAAAAATATCCCACCAATTAGTTATTTGTTTGGTTCCATATGATATCCCATTATCCTTACCAGGAATAGACTGAAACCAAAATATTAACCATTTCACCTGTGAATCGTTCATATAAGGTCCCAAACTATATTTGTATTTTATGTTAGACCAAGTATCTGAATTAACGTCAACCAAAGTACCACCATTAGGTTTCCAAGTCATAATATCAGATTTGACAATTGTTTTATTGGAATAATCATAATCCTTAGTGGTGTTAGGTGGCATATGTGTACAACCAGATCTACCTAATGGTCTATCAGAAACAGGGTCCCAACCAACAAAGTCTCTCCAAAAAAATGTAGGAACTAATCTATTACCGCCAAACATTACTTTTTCACTATTATCTATATGTGTCATTTGGGTCTCAATCTGATGTCCTCGATTGTGTAAATCCGTGTCAGAACCTCTAGTCCCCTCAAATCCATAAACAATGTAGGTGTTATTATAAATCGGTAAATCTGTTGTAATTCTACTACTGTTTGACACGTCACCATATTTACTTGACATATTAGTTTCGGGTTGACTGTAAACCGTCTCCGGATTATTATATTTAGGTTCAAGTTTAATTGCTGGCATATTACCATCACCTTTGGCAAATATTGTAAACCAAATTTCTTTAACCCCCTTATTCTCAACATAATTTTTCATATTGATTTTATTAAAGAGTTTGGTGTAATCAATCATCCTTGTCCCACCAATCATAATGTAATCCAACTTATAAACATTAATATATTCAACAACATCAATCGACACATATTGATTAACCACATCTCTACCATAATCTCTAAATCTAGACCCCTCATCAATCGATAATTTATCTACAATTTTATCTGTTTTTATTTTCGTTTTACATTGTTGTATGGTGGAATGCTTCAACTGGTAATATCCATCCGATGCTAAATTCATATCTAAATTAATTCCATCACTTGTGGGTAGATAATTAATAATCACCACGGGTACGGTAAGTAAACCTTTACCATTTGATTTTAATTGCGGGTCCACGGGTTCGAACTCAATGGTTCTATCGTCGGACCAAGTAGATGTCGGAGCGGAGGGAGTTACAACTACTGCAGGTGTAACAACAGGAACAGGTATTTCGTCTTTAGAGCAAGAAACAAATACCAATAGAATAAATAACCATTTTTTCATAGTGACATATATTTTCACCACAAAGATAATGATTATTTAGAATATACCAAAAAAATATTAAAATATTTTAATTATTTAAACTTAACAAATCCCAATGATAATTTACGGGTATGACCGTTAATAATCAACGAATGGTTATATAAATCAGGACGGAATAGGTTAACGGATAAATTACCCCATTTAAACCCCCATATCTTCGATTTAACGAGGAATAAAGACTTACCCCACCCGATATTCAAACGATAGTGAGAACCTCCTTCTATGGGGTCCCTATGGGTTGGTAGGATTTGATTAGGTTCATAATCTAAGATGTAAGCGTCGAACCCTAATTTCCACACCTTAAAGTACCACAAAGTGAATTTTCTGTAACGACATTTATCTTGTCTTCCACCCGTCCATTTCCACAATTTCATAATAATGTTTTTATAAAGATACGAAAAATACCTGAAAACAAAAAACTCTTCGTTAGAAGACAAAGATGATTACATTAAGTTTTTTGGTAGTTCGAAGTGTGGAGGATCTTCAGGAGATTTAAAATCCCCACCCCACACTAAACCCAACTCTTTTCCTATTTTGGCAATGTCAGGAGTTATATTTCCCTTAACGTCTATTATGCCGTTGTTATTGAAATATACGTCGAATGAGTTTCCAAAGTTATGATTACTTTGTCCACCTTTTGTGTTTGTAACTATAACCCCAGCGGTTGGTAGTTTCTTCTTCATACAATGGACATCCTTTGGTCTTCCTTTACAGTATAGAGCGTCTTGTTGTTGGATTGTTCTTAGTCCGTCAGTGATGGTTAGAGATTTACCAGTTCTTTCTTTTACTCTATCAATAAATTGACTAGCCAATGGTTGTAGCTTTGGTGATAGTGTGGTAACGTTCTTTCTTGTTCGGTCATCACAATGCTTACAAACGTATTCATTTATGAGTCCCATTACCACTTTAATTCTCTGTATGTTCTCTTGTAAGTTCATTGTATATAAATATAACAAAAAACCCTCTCGATCTGAGAGGGTTTATGTATTATAATTTAGGTTCTTCTTTAACCAAGTAACTTGTAGGTTTATCTGGAGTTTTAAATAAAGTCTCAATGTGTGTAATTGCGGCATTTACTCTATTTAACGGAGCAGTTAATTCTTTTGTTCCTTGTGGTAAGTTAGGACGTTTAAACAAGTCTTGACTTATTTCGTCTTTAACGTGATATAAGTCTTCCATTAATTGTTTCATATTCAACTGTTGACCAACTGGTTTTAAAAGTTCAGCTTTAGCTCTATTAATTCTATATAAAATTGAACTATATTCACCACGAATTTGACCACCACTTACAGTAGTAACGTCTTCAATCAAATCAAATGCTACTCTTACGTTATAACGAGGCTCTTCCAATGCTTTAATAGTTCTATTGGATATTTTAAGAGTTGGAGTTTTTGCTAATAATGCGGCAACATCTCTTCTCATTGTCGAAACAATGGTATTAAATCCACTTTTTGTTGCTGTTTTAGATAATAATGGTTTTGATGATGTGGAAAATCCTCTTGGTTTTGATGCGGCTTGTGCTGCCTTTTTAAATAAACCACCGAGAAATCCTTCACCTTCGTTAGTTTGGTTTTCCAAATTCTCGGAGATGATTCTTCTTAAGTCCGATTCAGTTATCTTAATAACTTTTGACATTATAAAAATCTTTTAAAGTTTGCCCTTATTGCTTTGATTGACTCATTCATCATTTCGTCTTCTTCACTACCTTCTTGGTCTTCATCTTCGTAGTCTTCATCTTCGTCCTCACCTTCTCTTTCGGCAACTTCCTGTACTAAACTAAGAACATTACTAACGTCGTCAAGAGCTTCTGTGATTTTAACGTAAGCGGCATCAAATTGTTCTGAAACATCTGCCAATTTTTCGTTTCCGTCAATTGCGTATGTTAATTGTTCCATTGTAGAAGATAAATCAGATAAATCATTATGACATCTTGTTAAATCGTCAGCAATTTCATCAATCGATTCTCCACCACCCATACCGAATCTTGATTCACCAACCTCTTTTTCTTTATCAAGATTAATGATTGCAGATTCCGCACCTGTTGACTCTTGCTCCTCAACCTCACCTTCTGGTGAATTATCGGTGTAACTGTGTTTTCTTTCCATCAATTTCTTTAATTGACCTTCAGTGATTTTAAGTTTTTTTGACATTTCTATATTTGTTTTTATATAAATACTTTATTTTAGGTAATTAGTCTCTGTCCATTGCTTTCTCGAATAAATCCTCATCGAACATATTAAATATCCAAGTACCACCGTCTCCACCACTATTTTTGAAAGATAATGGATAGTCAAGGAAATTGGTAAAGTCTTTACCTTCGTATAGGGTATTTTCAATCCATTCCCCTTTTTCGTTTTTTGTAAGACTGATAACTTCTATTGTTACATTCTCTGGTCCCCATTCTAGTGGTTCACCTTCATCAGGATAACCTACGTCACCATTTGACATAAAACTTCTTCCTGGTGTAAATGATGGCCATCCTGTAACATCGACATCAAATCTGTATCTAATGAATTCATCCCCACTATCACCTAGGGGGATTTCAAAGTAACCATCATTAAGATCACAACCGTAATCATTGACAGCACCGTCCTTGGCAAACTCTTCCAATGATTGGAACACTCTTTGTTTTACTTCATCAGAAGGTCCTTCTTCTTTTTTCATTTCGAATGATTGTTCTTGAATCGAACTCATCATTTGTTTAATTCGAGATAACTGCTCGTTTAGTTGTTTTTTCATATTCTTCTTCTTTTTTTAATATGTAAAGGTCCGTATTTTTGTTTATACACATCGAACATACTTTTTGCGTGATTCACATTACCTGACCCAGTATAGTGTCTGTGGAAATTAGGGTATGTTGTGTTTAACGAATCGAAATCGTCATATGTTTCATCATCGAAATCAAAATCAGGAAGTTCGGGGCCATATAATTTGTTCGAACTACCCGTCCAACCAATATTATCTTCACCGTGACGAGTGAAATATTCTTCGTCATCCATTTCACTTAATTCCTTATTTTCGTTTAACGGTTTCTTATAACCGTGATCTTTATGCATATTAAGGATTTGTTCCCTTTCTGACTCTGTTAATGAAAAATTCTTATACATAATTTTAATGTTTTTATATAAATATTACTTTAGATTATTGCAATCAAATTATATGTTCTCTTACCACCCTCAAAGGTACCTTTATTAATAACTTTAGAACCAGAGTTTTTAGACAATACATTATTAGCCGACGCATCCCCATCCGCCGATGTGGAAAGGGTAAGAACCAATTTTTTAACCAGAACACCATTATTAGATGGTTTAACGGTTAATGATAGTTTATCAACATCGATAACAGCCGAAGATAAATCAAGGGTTGTGTTTAATGTTTTTGTTTTAATGTCGTTTAGGAATGTGGTTAAATCAGATGACTGAATAACAATAGGTTTAACCGTACCTGATGGTGCGGTTTTATTCGTCGGTGTAGGATTACCTGAACACTCGGATTGATAATCTTTGTGTTTCCATTGAATCCAATATTCCTGAAGACCTTCTTTAGTGGTTGTTAATTGACTTATGTCTAATTTATTACCAAGAACAACGTTCTCATTTTTACCATCGGGTATGTAACTCAATATTTCTTGTTTTCTTGCACTTAATGCGGGTGCGTGTCCCCAACCACCAACGTGAGCGAATCCTGTCATCGCATCACATTTATTAGAAACACTTACAAAAGGTATTTCAACGGTAAAAACCACGTTACCTGACCCCATACCCTTTGTGGTCATTTTAATCCCCTGAAAGTTAACCTTAACATAGGTTCCTGATTTGTATAACTCTTTTAGTTTAAGACCAACTGATTTAGTGATGGTATTAGAATACTGATGAGCAATATCACCACTACTATTAAATTCCACACCTGTGTAGGTACCACTACAACCTGACCCATCACAGATGGGTTGTTGTGCTTGTTCGGTTATTATGTTGACCCCCATTATCCCTTTAATACGGGAAATTTCTTCATTTAGTTGTTTCATCTTAATAAAATATATTTAATCTTCACCACAATTCCAAAGGTTATCATCAAATTCAAAAAAGTTTCTGAAGTCCAACATAAGGAGTTCCGTTAATTTTACAATAATGTTTCTTTGTCCACCATTTGCGCAACGCATAACCGAGAACTCAAATTCATATATCTTACATCTTAATAGACGTAATATAATCCACGCACCGATAATAATCCATACACCTGTGGGGATGGATGCAAGAAACGGCATAACCTGTGATGCCCATAATGACTCACCTTGTTCTTGAAGCGGCGCGGCGGCCGATTTTTGGTTCTTTTTTTCCTGTCTTCTTTGTTTTCTTAGGTCACGAACGTCCTTAATCATCGAATCATATTGTTCGGATGTTGCGGATTTAAGAATGGGTTTCATCATATCGGTCACCTTATTCTTAATATCGGTCACCTCTGGGGAAGTACTCTCGGTATAAGTGATATCGTCATTAGTTAATCCCAATGAGTTAATACTAGCAGCAAGGTTATTAATCATCTGCATACCTTGTTCTGAATCAAGATTAACACAGTTAGAGTCGTCCTCATTAATGGTACCTTTACAACCCATTATGGATTTAATTCTGGATAACTGTTCGTTTAATGTCTGTTTCATATTTTATCTATTGTTAGTTACGAACGAATCAAACTTATAGTCTTTCTCGTACTCAACATACTTATTCATCTCAGTTTTAATGGCTTCAATGTCTTGTCTTATCTTTTCGATTTTCTCCTCCTTATCTTCACCCTCATATTCGGACATATACTTGTCCAAATAATCCTTATAGTATGATAAACTCTTTCTTAAATTCTTAAAGTTATCGTTAGGGTTTAGAATGGTCTCACCTGAACCCATTTCTTTTAATTTAACAACGCCGTCGGGTCTCCATATACAACCCGAACTAATATCCCAGGTGTATAACCAATAGTATTTCTCATAGTCATCACCTTGGAATAAACTTCTAAAACCCAATTCAGAATAAACGGGAATCTCAATACCTGAGTATTTCTCAGCCACCTTATTCCATTGAGGATACTTTTCCCTCATACGATTTATTTGTGGAGATTTCACAAACTCGTCACAGAACTCATCCAACTTCTCTCTACTGTTAATGGAGTAAATTTTGGAAGGGTCCACATATACTTTGTATGTATGTGCAAGTCTGTCAGCGAAACTCTTCATCTCGTTTTTAACGAAGTATATCCACTCATCACCAAACCCATACCAAAACCCTGTGGGTTTTGCCAATATACCTCTTCTATCATATGGATCTGCTTGAACTTTACTAGTGGTGTCTATAACCCCTGTAACAGGTTCTTTGGAGATGTGTATACGTTCTTTACGTCCTACACTTAGAATTTCATTTAATATGGGTTGGAGTTTCATTCTATCTGAATAATGAGAAACCTCTTCTACGATTCTTGTTTATTATCTCACCAATCTTCTCCTTCATTAACTGTTCGTTCTTCTCAGGAGTGATTTTACCTTTAGTCCACTCGTCGTTGAGGGTTTTCCCTGCCGACTTCATTGCGTTAATCTTGTCTGTATGTTTACTCATAGATATAAATATACAAAAAATCATACACACGTTAAAGTCCCTAATTTTTAGAAAAATTTCCCAAAAATTTTTTTTTCACTTTGGGGATGTTTTTCCATTTTTCAACTTTTTTCCCGGAAAAATTTCAGTCACGGCATTGTCCCCCCTGTATAGACCTCCAAAATACCCCTATATAAGGGGGGATGTGAGGGGGGAGGGGGGTACCATATAGGAGGGGGTAGGGCCATACACTATTCGTTCGTTCACCAGGGGGACCACTGTGGTTACCCAAAAAAAAATCCACCCCTTTCGGAGTGGACTTGTTTTGTAAGTGGGGGGACTTACTTTTTAATCTTGTACCCTTTACCATTTATTGTTATCCTTTTAAGGTTACTCAATTTAGGGGTAAGGACTTCAACCTTTCGTTGTTGTTCTTGGTTTGAGTAGTTATCGTAGTAGGTTATCCACTTGTCAAACATACTCTTGTCTAACTGATTACCATTGTGTCGGTAGATAGTTTCACTTGGTTTAATTTCAGGGAATTGTTCTACCATAATGTAAAGGATACTTTCAGTTTCAATGTCGGTTAAGATACATTTACTAATGTGTTTCTTTCCCTTCAATACTCCTAATTCGTGTTCCCCTTCGATACCTTCCTTTTCCATATTTCCGTCATTTCTTTTCTTGTAGTTGAAAACGGGTAGGTAGGTCTTTGTAGTTTCCTTTGTTACTTCTTTCCAATAAGGATTGATAGTTCCGTCAGTTTTACACTTCTTTACCCAATTAGTGAAAGGAGTTTCCATTGTTAAATTAACGAACGGAGGTACTAACTTCGTTTCGATTTCGTTAATTACTACTTGTACCAATTCTTTGATTGATACTTCGATGTCTTGTACTTGTGTGTTTTTTGTGTTCATAACTTGTTTTTTTTAATTGTTTTGTAAAAGTATAAAAGTTTTTTTATTCTACCAAAAATAAGTTAAGTTTTTTTTATTTTTTTTCTTCCCTTATTTCTTTTACAAATGTATAATACTATTTTCATTCTACCAAATATTATTTAAAAAAAGATTAATTTTTTTTAAAATAAATTTTGAGGACTTCACCTGGGAAAATTCCCTGGGAGGAATTGAATTTTGTTTGGCTTTTATACCCTCAAAAAAAAAATTAAAATAAATTTGGTGACTGGAAAAAAAATTGGTGAATTCGTCCATCAACAAGATAATGATTGGCCCCTAAAAAATATTTTAAAAAAAAAGTAAAATAAATTTGGAAATATAAAAGTATTATCCGTATATTTGTACCGAACAATTAAAACAAATAGATATGAACACATTTTATGGTAAATCAGTAAACACAATGACATTCGGTGAATTGACATTGTTATCAGTAGACATCCAGTTAATGTCTTTTGAGAAAGTGGGTAACATTCCTACTAATGTAATCGAACAATCCTTACTAATCCGTGAGGGGTTAATGTTTAAATGTATGAACGATGGTGGTGACTATTCTCGTGAGAGGTTTATCCACGATTTTAACGAAACTCAACCTACAATGATTGAGGGAACGTATGATGAATTTATTGAAATCACAAATTACATATCCTTAAACTAAAATCAACTATGGAAAATCAACTATCAAACTTGAAGTCATTTGTTAGGGAATCAATTAAATCACATCCCCAACACGAAGAAGAAATCAAATCACTATTCTTCCTTTGTTTAGATGAAATAGAAGAAGGAGGTTCAGTAGATAATGAAGTCCAACTATGTATTCGAGATATAGAGGAACTCATCGAAAGTTAGTAATACAAACCCTACCATATTCGGTAGGGTTTTTTTATGTCCAAGAAATAACTTCACCCTGGGAGGTACGGAATGTTGTTTGGCTTTTCGGTATTACAAAGTTCATTGTAAAAAGATTACAATCTCCTTCGGTGAATTTGTTTGGCTTTTGGTAATACAAAGTTGATTGTAATGAACACTACGATCAACTTTGGATGTTGTTTGGCTCTGTCAGTAATACAAGGGGAAAGCCAAACATTTTAGTCCAGGACCAGGTAATCCACGGGTGAAAAAAAAAAGTTTAAAATATTTTAAATAAAATTTGGTAGAATGGTAATACTTTTATATTTTCGTGTTCTAAATTAAAAACTATGAAACATTTAGAAAAAGTAAAAAAGGAATTAACTAAAAGTGGTATCGATTGGGAATTAGGTAGTGAAAATGGTTGGAGTGAAAACTCCTTAACCTTTGACGGAGGGTATTGTAAAATTCTACTCTATGTTGAAGAAGATGAGGATGGTTTCTTATCCTTAATTTATCACGACCTTTTTGAAGAGGGTGAATACTCACCACTTTTTGACAACACGAATGAAGAAACCACAACGAGTTATCGTGGTACGAGTACATCGGTTAGAAGTATGTTACTTGACTTGGACTTACTTGATTAATGTATTTAATCTTAAACAAAGACCACTTCGAAAGGAGTGGTTTTTTTATGTCCGAACTTCATTGTAAAAAGATTACAATCTGGATTCGGGATAGTGTTTGGCTTTAAGTTGATTGTAAAAAAATTACGATCGTCTTCCGTGATGTTGTTTGGCTTTGGCCAAACATTATATCCCAGTGATCATTTCTCCTCCCAGTAAAAATCGACTCAAAAAAAAAAATAAAAAAAAGTAAAATAATTTTGTGTATAATAAAAATAGTTGTATATTTGTACCGAACAAAAAAACAAAGTAATTATGACAAATTTATTCAATCAGTTTATGACATCACCCTTACACATTCAAGGGTTGTTAATTTTATGGAGTGTATGTGTAGTTTTATTCTACTCATCATTCGTTTATCTTATGGGTACTTTATTAGTTAACACAATTAAAAAAGTATTCTAATGACTAACCAAAGAATTACCGAAGTTTGTTTTCCTCTTTTAGAAAGGGAGTTTAACATCAACGAAACAATGAGTGTTTTAACTTATGACCATTCTATCTATTGGAGTTGGGGAGTAAGTAAGAAGTTGAACATTAACGATAAAGGTTTATTGTTAGAAGTCAACGGACATCACCACAAAGGAAGTGTGTTAATCACATTGGGTTGGAATGATACCTATTGTGTTTACATCATCAACAATCGTGGTAAGATTTTGAACGAGTACAAGGAAGTTTATTTCGACGTGTTAACCGAAATGATTGACAATCGAATTGAACGAATAAAAGATTATGTGTTTTAGTTTTGTGGTTCATTTTAGTTTTATCCCTCATCGTATTACGGTGGGGGATTTTTTTTGATAGACCATCCTGGTTGACCTGAGTCTGGGTAATGTTGTTTGGCTTTGGTAATACATCCATAAATGTTGTCCCCTTTTTACTAAAAACTTACTAAAAGTTCTATAAAGATTACTGGGAGTGTTGGTACCATTGAGTTGTAGAGAATTCCGTGGAGGGAAACCTTCCCGACGGTGAGTCCCCCGAGAGATTTTGTTTGGCCTTACAATGTGTAAAGTGAAATAGTAATAATATGTAAACTGGATAGACCATCCCGGATCAGCGCGCGCCGACACTTAATGTTTGGCCTCATCAGTAATACAAGGGGAAAGCCAATCACTTTTCCCCGGAACCAGGGATCGACGGGAAGAAAAAGAAAATAAAAAATATTTAAATAAAGTTTGGTGGAAACAAAATAATGTTATATCTTTGTGGACACAAAACAAATAAAACTATTAGTTATGAATTCGACCGAAACAAAATTAAGAGAAAGTTTAAGTAAAATGGAGGAAAGACCATTAACTTACAACGAGTGGTGTGAGAAGTTCAATGTTAGTGGAAACTATATTGAACCAACAAAGTATTTTCAGGGAAACCCAAGTAGTGGATTTCAACCATTGGAGATTTCAACCAATCCAATAGAGAAACTATTTAGGATATTCTTCCCCAAAGATTAGTGTAGTTCCTTTATTTTTTTTTAATTGTTCAGAATTACCTCAACATCACAAGTGTTGGGGTTTTTCTTTTGCGCAAAAATGCAAATGAAGGAAATGCAAAAACGCTTGCGCAACTGGAAAATGTTTGGCTTACTGGGGCCACACACAATTCGGTGGCGCAAGCAGAGGGATCTGCTTCTCGCTATGAGGGCCAATCAAAATCGACCAGCTCCAGCTGATCATCCAGCTTCTATCGGCCAAACAAATTCACGGAAGGATGCATCTGAGATTTTCACAAGGTCAGGGCCAATCATTGTTTAGAATACCAGGACAGGTGGATCATTTCTCTTATTTAGAATGAAAATAAATTAAAAAAAAATCAATCTTTTTTTAAATAAAATTTGGTGGAATGGAATATTAGTTATACTTTTGTAATGAACAATAAAACAAAAAGAAATGGACACTATTACATTAAGAAAATTGACTTTGAAAAGTAAGTGGGAATTTACTTCAAAGTACCAAGGTTGGACTATTGAACAAGTTATGAAATTTCACCCTTCGTCAGTTTGGTGGAGTTACACTAACTTACAAAAAATCACCTACACGGATGATATCCTCGAAGTGTTGGAGGAAAAATTCAAAGGTGGTTTTCAAAGAATAGAAAAACCAGGAGTTGATAAAAATCAAATTGGTGACTACTATAATGGAGTTACTTATCAAACCAAAAGTTATTCGGAGTTGTTAAAGATTATTCGTTACAAGAAAATGAATTCTCAACCCGTACCCGTTTCACTTATGGAGGAGTACAGAAAAAAGAGAAGTGAAAGAATGAGTGTACCGAAAGACAAAAGAGTTTATTCGAAAGTAAGTTTACAATCTATTAATCACGGACATTTAAAAACATCAATCTAATGACACTAATCAAACACACCGAACTAATCGGAAGGAGAATCAAAATGATTAAAATGGATGACCCTTATCCTATACCTCCTGGAACAGAGGGGGTAATACGAGAAGTGGATGACCTTAATCAGTATGTAGTATTATGGGATAACGGAGGGATACTCTCCGTAATACCCGAAGTTGACCAATTTGAAATCTTAAACTAACTTATTATGAAAGAGTTTTTTGGAATGTTTAAAGAGTTGTACTATGGTACAATCGATATGTGGAAGAACGACCGAAAGGAATTTTGGGACACCTATTTAGGTATGACATTAGTCGTCTTTGTCTTTTGGTTTTCGTTTTGGGTTGTCTTACCCATAGTTGGAAATTAGTTTTAGACCCTCGTAGTAATACGGGGGTTTTTTATTTCTTTCCATCCTGGTTCACCTGAGTCTGTGAATAAATGTTTGGCTTTCACCAACAGATGTAACCTTACGATCATCCCAGAAATTTGTTTGGCTTTGAGGTATTACACATCACTGGCCAAACATTATCCCACGGGGTGATCACATCTCCCAGGTGAAAAAAAAAAAATAAAAAAAATGTAAAATAATTTTGTTTGTAATGATAATTGTATTATATTTGTGTATTGAAAAACTAAAAAAATAAAACAATGGGACAATTCAGTTGGATTACACAAGACACGGGGAGGTCAATCTCCTCACTCACACCTTTCCAAGTTACGATGACTGATAACAAGGGAAACAAGTGGACAGAAAATGATTACGAGGGTTACGGAGAATTTGGTGGTAAGGACTTCTACTCACTCCTATCCGAGATGAACGGAGGTAACGGAGACCGAGAACACGGAATCGACTTATCGTTCAGTGACAAACCACACATCTCACCTAACCTAAACGAAGACCCGACAATAGAATGGGTGGATGAGAAACCCGAAAGTTGTGGTCGACAAGGTTGGGTCGAGTACGATGAGAATGGTGATGAAATCACTGATGATGAGGACGAAGAAGATGAGGAAGATGACTGGTAAAGAATTGAAAGACCACTCCGAAAGGGGTGGTTTTTTTATATCCATACTTCATTGTAAAAAGATTACGATCTGGAATCGGGAATTTGTTTGGCTTTGGTATTACACCGTAAGGGCCAAAGACTATTCCCCGATGATCTCCTGAACCAGGATGGAAAAAATAATTTAAAAAAAAATATAAAATAATTTGTTTGTATATAAAAATTGTATATCTTTATACCGAACAAAAAACAAATTACTATGGACAACACATTAAATGTCAAAACAAAGAAGTTACAATTTGGTAATGGTAACGAAGTAAGTGGTTGGTTTAAAACAACCGATGGTGAAAGAACTAATTTCAAAATCTACAATGATGGTGAAGTCGAACACACTGGGAAAGAGATACACCCTTTCCTACTTGGACTTTATGAAATGTTGTTTACCTCTGAATAGTTTTACACTAATCAGTTTTAAAAAATTGGAACCCTTAACTATCAATTAGTTAGGGGTTTTTTTATAACCTAAATGGGACCAAAGATCTGGATTATAGAATTTGTTTGGCTTTGAGGGGCCAATCATTATTAACCAGAACCAGGTGATCTCCACAGAAATTAGACTCAAAAAAAAAATAAAAATAATTTAAATAATATTTGGTGGAATGAAAACTTTGTTATATCTTTGAGGTATGAAAAATAAAGAAACAACCCAAGAAATTATCAGTAACGAGATTAACGAGAGGTTATCCCAACTGATAGAAGAAATGTCAACAAATGAATTTGTTGATTTGATTTGTGACAAAGTCTATACCGAAACAGGTGAAGACTACACCGATGAACAAAGAGAAGAAATTACTTCTCAAATCGGGGAACAAGTTTTTCCATTGTTGATGAAGATAATGGAACACGTATCGGGAATACCACTCCCACAAGTAACTAACTAAAAACTAAGTCCACTCCAAAAGAGTGGATTTTTTTTTACCACTACTTTTCCTGGAAGACGAAGATCTGGATTTGGAATTTTGTTTGGCTTTGGTAAACCTAAACGTCAGGGCCAAAGATTATTAACCGGAGGACGGATCGATCATCCCAGAAATTCGACTCAAAAAAAAAAATAAAAAAAAACTAAATTATTTTTGGTGGAATGATTTTAATGTTATATCTTTGTGTAAACAAAAAAGGAAAAATAAAATGGAAAAAGTAAAAGAGATTATCGAGGTTACGGAACAAGAGTTTGTAAACGTAATCATTAATGAAGTGGAAACTAAACCAGTACCCACGTTTTTGAGTATTACATCAGAAGTACCAGTTACCAGTATGGTAAAGAAGTGTAAAGAAGATGGTAGTATTAATCCTTACTATAAGGAATTAACCAAAGAGGTTACAAAAACTTACTTGTTAGTTACCGACTACAACAAGAGAGTGAACAACAATATCAACAAAGAGGGTATTGAAGAAGTTCACGACTTGAAAGAATTGAAAGGTCGTCGTCACGTTTCAAAAAGTGTTTTGGTTGACAATGAAACAAATTCAATCTATTACTTAATGGTTGAACAATTTATGGAAATCAAACCGAGTGAAACAATTTACCGACACAACGGAAACGAGATTGACAAAATGTTTTTCGAGAAGTGGTTAGTAAATTATGATAACTACACAAACCAGTTACAAGATAGAAAGGTAATGGTTTTAACACCAAAGATTTCTAATATGAAACGAGTGAGTGTAAATGGTAAAGTTTACTTTATCGGTTAAACACCAGTATTACATTAGAAGAAGTCCACTCCGAAAGGGGTGGATTTTTTTTTGTACCTATTCTTCCTGGACGACGGTGATCTGGATTATGGAATTTGTTTGGCTTTCGGTAATACAAAGTTCATTGTAAAAAGATTACGATCTCCTTCGGTGAATTTGTTTGGCTCTGACCAGTATTACATTAAAAGCCAAACATTAATCTCCGGTGATCTCCCGAACCAGGATGGAAAAAATATTTTAAAAAAAAATTAAATTATTTTTGGTGGAATGAAAATAAAGTTATATCTTTGTTGAAACAAAAAAACTTATTTATGGAACACACAAACGAAACAAGAAACGGTAACTACATTACCAGAACGTATTACGATGAAAGTCCAGAAAGTCCACGTACTTGGGATAACTTCGGTAAAATGATTTGTTTTCATAACCGATACGACTTGGGTGACAAACACGACTACAAGTCCAGTATGTTTGGAGGTTGGGACGAATTGAAAGAACAAATTGAACAAGACTACAATGTAGGAGTAATTCTACCTTTGTATTTGTACGACCATAGTGGAATTACTATTAGTACAAGTCCGTTCGGTTGTCAGTGGGATAGTGGTCAAGTAGGTTGGATATTCTGTACCAAAGAAGAAATGGAAAGTAACTTTATGAAGTTGAGTGGTCAAGACTTAATTGAAAGGAGTGAAGTACTATTAAAAGGTGAAGTTGAAACATACGACCAGTATATAAGGGGTGACGTTTACGGATATCGAGTATTCAAAGTGGAAACTTGTAATCAAGGTCACCAACACGAGGAGGAATTAGATAGTTGTTGGGGATTTTACGGTGAGGACGAATGTATGAACGAGGGGGTTAGTATTATGGAATACCACATTAGTCAAGAAGTTGTACCCGATACCGACTTTTCGGATATGTTACATAGTGTTGATAGGAATTAGGTAATACATAAGTTGATAGGTGAAAGGGGGTGAACGAAAGTTCATCCCTTTTTTTATTACCAAGAACCAGATCCACCTGTCTCCGGGATTATGGATAATGTTTGGCTTTGAGGTATTACATTATTGGGGCCAAAGATTATTTACCATCTCCGGGATTCCAGATCCCAGATCACGGGAAAAATAATTTGAAAATAAATTAAATAATTTTTGGTGAAATGAAATATTAGTTATATCTTTGAGTTCTAAAATTAAAAATTATGTTACTACCAACAATCGAAAAAATTCCTATGACTTGTTATAGGTTGACCTTTCCACAAGGGGAAGGAAAAAGTTATGACGTGTTCCTACAAGATACTACCGACCATAGTAGTTGTGTGAACATTACCGACGACCAGGGTGACCAAGTTCCATTTAAGGAATGGGATAATATCCTAATGTTCCTAAACATTAATCCCGTTGAAATTAATTAAAAAAAAAATTAAATTAATTTTGTTTGGAATTAAAAAAGTGTTATATTTGTGTATTGTAAAACTAAAAAAAAAATAAAACAATGGTAAAAGAATTAGAATTTTCAGTTGATTATGATGGTGAGTGTGAGGACTACACATACACTATCGATGGTGTTCAAATCGACACTATTGAGTTCGAAGAAGTTACTGACTTCATCAAGAAGTTAGAAGAGAGTGTGGAAAAGTTTTGGTTATCAGAACATCGTACCGAAGGTGTGGTTACCTGGAACGAAGATGGTACGATGGACATTAGTTTCCGTACTTACAATTCTCCTGATTGGGGGAACTTTGGTGAGAAGGAAATCAATGGACTTCCCTCTATTGAATTCGAGTACGAAGAAGTAGAGGATTAAAATCTTACTCAATTATCGAAACCCTCGGGATTTTATCTCGGGGGTTTTTTGTTTTCTATCGACAGTGGGACGGATCTGGTTCAGGTGAAAAATGTTTGGCTTTGGGTTCACCTTCACCATCAGGGTCCCCGAGAGATTTTGTTTGGCTCGAATAAGCAGTATTACAAGCCAAACATTATCCATAGCTCCGGGCACAGATGATCGTCTTTCCGAAATTAATTTAAAAAAGATTATAAATAAATTTGTTTGATACGGAAAATTGTATTACCTTTGTGGAACAATTAACAACAATCACTATGAGTAATCAAGATTCAAGAGTAGTAGACATACTCAACAAAGCAAATTTAAACTGGAACGTTAAGACTGAAAAGGTTACGACGGAGTCTGGTATTACATTAGATGGGTATTCAGCCCTGGTTCGTGAAGACACGAATGTACCACTATCAGTACGTAGTGAGTCATATTATCCTTATCAAAACTATGAGTTGGTTGAGTTGTTAGACCGAGTATCGGGACTAACTGGTTTGTCCATTCACAAAGGAGGTTTCTTTGGTGAAGGCCAAAAAGTATTCATCCAGTTGAAGTCAAACAATTTGAGAATTGGTAACGACAGAGTTGAGGGTTACCTTACGGGGATCAACAGCTTTGATGGTACAACATCTTTGGCCTTCGGTCCAAGTAATATTACTATCAGTTGCCAAAACAAATTCTTCGCAGCATTCCGTGAAATGCAATCCAAGGTTAGACATACCAAGAATATGGTAGTGAAGGTTGATGAGATCTGTAAAAGACTGGAAGGTGTATTGGATGAGGAGAAGATTGTATTCGATAATATCCTTAAGCTGAGCGAAACCAGATTCGATGATATCATTAAAGATAGAGTTACCCGTGAACTATTCGGCATCAATAAGGATGTAGACCTTAAAGATATGGAAGCTATCAGTGGCGTAACACGCAATAAGCTGAGCCGTTTCTATGTGGATTTAAATGGTGAGTTGCAAGGCAAGGGTGATAACCTATGGGGTTTATTCTCTGGTATTACAAAGTACACCACACATAGCCTTACCAAGAATGATAACACCGAAGCTAAAATGTTTGGTGTGTATGGTAAGAGAGAATTGAGCATATTCAACAAGCTGACTGAGCTTGTATAACAATATTAGGTTGGGAGAGGAATATTAGAACACTCTGTTGTCATAGAGTGTGAAGAGTAAGAATAGTATACGAATGGAATCCCAAGACAATGCCCAGGTTGCGTTTTCACGTTCGTATTACGAGTAAGGTGGTTCCTTGAAAAGCATAACACCTATTCTTATTAAAGACTGACATAGTGGAAAGACATTAAGGGGTTATAAGATAAAAGAGCCTTTCGGAGTAGTCAACCGAGAGGTTTTTTTATACCCAAGAATCTCCGGCACTGTGCATCAGGTAGAATATTGTTTGGCCGTACCTGGTATTTTGTTTAACGATCACTTCATAAGGTTAAACAGGATGTGCCCTGGCAACAGTGAATTATGTTTGGCCTGAGCCAATCATTATCACGAGCTGCACTGTTGCGCTGGGATGGTAATCTGTATGGGCCAATCAATATTGTCCAGGGCCCACTGATCTCCACGATGGAAAAAATATTTTTAAAAAAAAATTAAATTATTTTTGGTGGAATGAAAATAAGGTTATATCTTTGTGGAAACAAAAAAGAAAAATATGGACTACAAAATTGTAACATCAAGTAACCCAAACACATTAACCGAAAAGGTGGGGTTGTTTATTAATGAGGGGTGGGAACCAGTTGGTTCACATCAAGTGGTGGTAACTCACTCACAAAATAGATTTAGAGGTAATCAACAAATGGATACCTTACATCAAACTGAATATTCTCAAACTCTAATTAAAAGAAACTAAAATGATTAAGTCAATCGAAGAAAAACAAGGACAAATTGAAATCGACCTTACTGGTCCTGATGGAAACGTATTTTACCTAATCGCTCAAGGTGGTAGGTATTGTAAACAACTGGGGTTAAACTCGGAGGTATTCACTCGTAGAATGATGAGTGGAGATTATGAAAATGCGATAAACGTATTTGAAGAATATTTTGGTCACATTGTAACATTATATAGATAATGGATAATTTTTTAAAACCTTATATGGTAGGGGACAATCCCCAAGTAAAAGAATCAATCATCGGGACACTTTCAGTGATTGACGTTAAGTGGAACTACGAATTCATTGGTGGTAAACCAGAACGAATGAAAGTTATCTATCGAATAAAAAAGATGGGTTATGTACACATTAAGGGATTATATGTAAAAATAATTAAATAATTTTTGGTAGAATAATATATTTGTTATATCTTTGTACCAAACAAAAAAATTAACTATGACCAGATTTGAAGTATTAAGTCCAGACGGGTTTACGATTGAATTCGATAAACCATATTACACCTCAAAGGAAAAAGCTTTTGAAGCTTTTGATAAGTGGAAAGAACGATATAACACACAGGGTTATTATAGTTCTAACAACTATGGTAGAATACCTTTGGAGGAATTAGAAGATTATATGAGTGTTCGTGAAATTTAAAAATTAAAATTATGAACATCTTATCTTACCTACTATTAGCTTTCGGAGTAATAATCGTATTTTTAATATTAATTGTAATACTAATCATAACAATCAAAAAAACAATAGAAAATGGAACAGACCCTAACGACATTTAGTTTTCACTTAGATACAAAGGTAACTTCCTGGTATCGTACAGAATTTGAAATCGAGGCTACCTCATTAGAGGAAGCTAAACTCAAAGCGATTGAGTTTCACAATGAAAGTAATACGAGTAGTATCGCTTGGGACGAAGTAATGGACACCCAAGAAACAATGACACCAGACGAAAATGGTGGACAACCTACCGAAGAAATTTTCGACGAAGATGGTAATTGTTTTTGGGATAACACTAAATCAAATTAATATGGATAAGTCAGAATTAATCACCCGTATTACGGACATACTAAAAGTCAATGGATGTTTTAGTATTGGTGAATTGGAATATGAAACTCCTGGAATTTGTGTAGGTGAACTGGGTAAGTTCGTGGGGTTAGTAGAATACTTCACCGAAGATTATTGTGAAGTGAATGTTTATGAACCAGGTTCATTTAGTTCAGACCCAGTAGACACATACGATCAAGACTATGGATTTCTAAGTGAAGATGTATTGAATGAAATACATTTTGTTTGTGAACAATGGGAAGCTGAATGTATTAGAACCGAAAAAAGAATTAGTAATTGAGTTGACATTATAAAATAGATAATGTATATTTTATAAATTTGTGTTCATAATTTGTGTTTGGATGTGTTCAAAAGGGAGTGGTAGAAATATCATTCCCTTTTTTTATGCGCTCAAGAACCAGATCTGCGCACAGTGGCGCTGTTCGATAATGTTTGGCTCAACTTCCGACGCTGTGGGCCCTGGACTGAATTTGTTTGGCTCGGCCAATCATTATTCGACTGGCAGATCACCGGCCACCGGTTCTTCCCAGGAAAAATAAATTTTGGTGGAATGGAATATTAGTTATATCTTCGTGTTCTAAAAACAAAATCCTATGAGTAATAAGTTTGAACAATTTCATTGTAAAAAATGTAAGAGTGATTTACCCTTTAATCATCTCGTGTTGGTTGATCCCAATGGTATTCGTGATGAAGATAGTGAATGGGTGTTAGGTTGTATTAATTGTTTCACTACACAAAAACAATACAAATTAAATGAAGACTTTTATGTTGTAGAAGAAACCTGGAAATTTATTTTAAAATAATATTTGGTGGAATGGAATATTAGTTATACCTTTGTCAAGAACAAAAAAACAAAAGATATGTCAAACTTAAAAGAACAAGAAGTGAACTCACACTGGACTAAGGTCGCTAAAAGAGTATTAGAGGGAAAAACTATTATAGAAGTTCGTTACCTTAACGACGAAGAAATGGAAATGATGGGTTGGTATAAAAGACCTGTATGTTTCCAGTTAAATGATGGGACAAATTGTATCTTATCAATGGACGACGAGGGTAATGATGGTGGGGTTTTATTCTATGGAAGTGATGGAATTTTACCTACATTATAATAACATATAAAAAAGTTTTCAAAAAAATTAAAATAAATTTGGTGGAATGAAAACTATGTTATATCTTTGTGAAACAATTTTAAATTATATAATCCAAAAAGACGGGGACAGGTATCTGAACAAAAATTAAGTATGGGACACGTACAATTATTAGGTAAAAAAGTAAACGAGGTTTACTCTACCAAAGATTACAACAAGTTCAAATTTCGTGGTGACAATCGTATTGTCAAAGACTCACACGTAAGGGGGTTAGTTGAGAATATGAAGTTACGAGGTTGGGAACCAGGTTCGTATGTAGTTATCAACGAAAAAGGTGAAGTCATTGATGGACAACACCGAGTGAAAGCTGCTATCCAAGTCGGTATTCCAGTTCACTACACTATTGAGAAGAAAGCGGGTTTTGAAACTATCCGTAACCTTAATAGAAACCAGAAGAACTGGGCGATAAGTGACCACATTCACGGATTCGTTGAAGAAAATAACCCTCACTACATTAAGTTGAATAACTTTATTAAGGAGTACAAAGACCTTAAAGTAACTGAATGTATGATGTTATGTAAGAATTCATTTTCATCAATTCCTCGTAATGAGTTTGAGAGTGGTAACTTTACTACTCGTGATATGACCAAGGCGAGATTATGGGGTGATTACATTATGTCACTTAAACCATTCTTCAAAGGTTACAATCGTTCAATCTTCGTGAGAGCGTTAGTTAAAATCCTTTCAAAGAAACCAGAATTTAACTTTGAGAAATTCTTACACAAAGTTCAATTAAGACCAAACTTAATCACTATGTGTGGTACGGTTGAACAATATGTCGCTATGATTGAGGAGTTATATAACTTCGGAAGTCGTGACAAAATCAATTTAAGATTTTAAGAGTTGGATTATATAGGTTGGTTAGTAAATTGGGTGGACTTCGGTTCACCCTTTTTATTTTGTATTACCTGGGAGAAATGATCTGGGTCGAAGGAACCTGTCTGATAATGTTTGGCCCACAATGTGAATAAAATAAAAAAAGTTTTGTAGTTATTAACATTTTGTGTATCTTTGCACCACGAAAAACAAACAAAAAGTATTATGATAAGAAGATTGTCGAAGAGTCAAACGTTGAGAATGTTTGATCATTCCACCAAGTTGTATTCTAAAATACAATTGAGTGACAACAAGAAGTATTATGAGAAGTACGTTTCCAGGGATAAAAAGAACTGGGAGTTAGTGAGTAAGTTAAAATCATTTGATGAAGTGTTATCTACCCAACAAGAACTTATAGATAACAACTATATGAACTTGTTTAAAAAAATTACATCAGGTAGAATTAAGTAGGTTTTTGGATTAGTAAGTTTTATTGTTCAGGAGACCTCACCAGAAATGGTGGGGTTTTTCTTTGCACACAATTAGCGCAGATCTGCCGGGCAGAGGTTGATAATGTTTGGCCCAACACTATCATTGATTATCAAGTAGTTACGATGGCCAAACATTATTGGGTGCTGTTGCCAGCGCAGATCATCTGCAATTTGCGCAGCAATTTAGCTGAATTATGCGCAACTGGTGGCCAAACATTATCAGGGATGATCTGAACAGGTATAATCCAGGAGAAAAAAAAATTAAATTATTTTTGGTGGAATGAAATATTTGTTATATCTTTGTACCGAACAAAATAAAACAAGTTATGATTTACAAAAACATCTCACAAGCTAAGAAGTCCACTGGATTATCTTATTTAGGTATGGTTAACAACTCTACCAAACACGAAAAAGCGTACAAGTTCGATGAACTGGTATACACTTTATATTTAGCTCCGGCTAAAATGAGTGGGTACGAAGTTTGTCCGATGAGAACAAAGGAATGTACATTGTTATGTCTGAATGAATCAGGACGTAATAAGATGGACACACACAAAAACACGATTAACAATTCACGAATCAAAAAAACTAAATTGTTTTTTGAGGAGAGAGAGTTTTTTATGAAGTGGTTAATCGATGATATCACCAATGCCAAAAACAAGGCTAAAGATCTGGGATATCATTTTAGTGTTCGTCTGAATAATACCTCCGATATTTCCCCCGAATCTTTTTACTTATCAATTGACGGGGTTAACAAAAACATCCTTGAAATATTTCCCGATGTTCAATTCTACGATTATACGAAAGTACCTAATCGAATGAGATTGAAAATGAAATACCCTAACTACGATTTAACTTTTTCTTTTAGCGGTAACAATATGGATGAGTGTTTTAAAATGTTACAGAATAATATCAGGGTAGCTATGGTGTTCGATGAAGTTCCAACGTCTTATAATGGTTACGAAGTTATCGACGGAGATCAGTACGATATGAGATATAGGGATGAACCTAATGTTATAGTCGGTTTGAAGTTCAAACGTGTACGAAACAAACTGGATAAAAAGTATAAGTTCGTAATACAATAATATAAGAAACCCCGAAAGGGGTTTTTTTATGCCCGGAAGTTGCGCACAGTGGCGCTGTATACATTTTGTTTGGCCCATAAGTAATACAGCCAAACATTATTTATCCGGCGTCTTCTGTGAAGGTGAGAGCCAAACATTATTAGGGACGATCTTTCCGGCCCGGGAGAAATAAAATAATTTTAAAAAAAATAAAATATTATTTGGTGGATTGAAATAAATGTTATATCTTTGTACCGAACAAAAAACATTTACAATGATCAAAGAAAAACAAAAACAAATTTCAGTAAGTGATCACAAGAGATTCGCTTGCTTTGAGTACGAGAGTGAAACTTCACCAGGTTATCAATTAGGTGATGTCCTATATAAGGACTACACAGAGGAAAACGAATACACAGGTGAAAACCAGGAACCAGAAATAGGTGTCGTTATTCAAACCTTTTCAGATGGTGATGTTAGAACCGATATGTGGGGAATGTGTTGTGAGAGTGAAGTAACTCCGGCAACTTTGTCACAGATCAAAAAGTATCGACCAAGTTTAATGGAAAATCTTTTAATAAAATAAATTTGGTGAAATGAAATAATTGTTTTACCTTTGTAAACGAAATCAATTACTAATTTAAAAATTCAAACAAATGGGAACACGTTCAACCTACCGAGTTATCGAACAATGGACTGACGATAAGACTGGTAAAATCACAAATGAAAATTTAGTTTTAGTGTATCTACAATATGATGGATACCCAACAGGTCATCCTATTGATACCGCTGAATGGTTATCAAGTGGGAAAGTAGTTAATGGATATAGTCCAGGAGAAGACAAGTTAGTTTTCAACGGAGCTGGCTGTTTAGCAGCACAACTCGTAGATAAAATGAAAACTGGAACTGGTGGATGTTATATTCAATCGTTAAAATCTCGTGGGAAGTCGTGGGAAGATTATCTCTATGATATTATTGTCAAAGAAGATAAATCAATCGAGTACGTTTGTTATGAGAATGGTAAACGACCAAAAGAATTATTTCGTGGTTCACCTGAAAACTTCGTAAAGAAATATCAAAAAGAAGATGTCGAAGCTTAATAAAGTAAGATTTAACCTTTCACGTGGTGAGAACTATATGAAATGGAAAGTAATGTATAACGACGGCAGGGTGGAATATCACCATCCTGCTGAAGTTCAAATCATTATGTTTGGCTGTACTCTATCTAATAGTAGAAAGACGGCTGAAAAGATCTTTTCAGGTGAAACTACCAAAGTGGTGTGTGCTTATGTTAAGTGTGAAGATGTCCAGGTTATTACTGACAACTTCAAAACCGAAAGTAATACGCAGATCAAATACAACCCAAGAGAGTTACCATTCTGGAATATAGATGGTAGGGATGTAGATGGAAGTTACCACAAAGAACTTTTTACAATAGACTACAAAGTTTTTTTAAAATAATTTTGTGGATTAGAATAATTGTTATATCTTTGTAAAAGAAATCAAATTTAATTTAAAATCGGGGACAGGTTACTGAACAACAATTACTATGGGACTAGATATGTATTTGTCAAAAAAAACTTATGTTAAACAATGGTCACACATTGAACCAGAGAAACAATTTCAAGTAGAAGTTAAACGTGGTGGTGAACTAGTGGAAAGTATTAAACCAGAACGTGTGTCATACGTGACTGAACAGGTTGGGTATTGGAGAAAGTTCAACGCTTTACACAACTGGTTTGTGGAGAATTGTCAAGATGGTCGAGATGAGTGTCAAGAGAGTTATGTAGACCGAACAAAGTTAGAGGAGTTAATTGTAACACTCCACGAGGTTAAAAACATTTTAGAAACTTCACCGAAGAAAAAGGTACAAGTTAAGAATGGTTGGTCTAATGGTGAAGAAAGTTTTGTGGAAATCGAAGTGTTTGAGGATAGTGAGAAGTTAGATGACTTGTTTCCAACATCATCAGGGTTCTTCTTCGGTGGAACTGAATATGATGAGTATTATCAAGAACAGGTTAATGAAACAATCGAACTCATTACCGACTTGTTAAAAGATGAAACAGGTGAATACTATTACCAGTCATCTTGGTAAAATAATATAATCGGGATACCATTTGGAATAATGGTATCCCTTTAATATCTTTGTACAACTAAAACAAAACGATTATGCCAAACTGGTGTTCAAATTCTATTGTCATTACTGGTGACAAAGAAAAAATAAAAAAGATTAAGAGGGTATTACAATCAAGGGATACCAACAACGATAACATTGGTGTGTTCCAAACTCTCGTTGGTAGAGATGAGAATTTGAGTGAGTCCCAGTTTGAGAATGGGGCTTGGTATCAACACAACATTGATAGGTTCGGATGTAAATGGGATATTGACTATGATGAGTCAAACATTGACATTGACGACGAATGTATAACAATGTCACCTCAAACGGCTTGGTCACCACCTGATGGATTTTGTAGACTCCTATCACAACAATATGGGGTGGATGTTCAACTGGAATACTCGGAGCCTGGATGTGACTTCGCCGGTAGACTCCTTATATATGGTGATGGTAGAGAGGAGGAGAGTGAATCATATGAGTACCTCGAAGGATTATACTTCATTGATGAGGACTTATTTTGGATGGAGGTTCAGAACAACTTGGAATATGAATTCTGTGAGGATGAACCGAGAGAAGTAAAGGAGTGGATGGAAGACTTCCATTACGTAGACGAGAAACATCACAATGAACTTATTGAGATGTACAACGAAGTCAAAGAACAATGTCAAGAATCAAATTAAAATCAGGGGAGCTGATATCATTGGCTCCCCATATATAAATCAATTAAACAAACAAACAACAAGCAATGGGAAGATTTAATCAAACAATCGACGGAGTATTCACTGATCTGGTAGAAGTGGGACAAATTCCAAGTTATGACAAGTTCATTAACTATGGTAACGATATCAAACCAAGTAAGGAACTGAAAAAGTTCACGGGAGAGTATAAGAATCTAGTAAAAGTGTTTGGCCCTACCGTAGAGAGGTTAGCAACACTTGAAGAGATCATTATGCAGATGAGAGCAAAAGAATCAGTGGATGAAATCAAATTATCCTTAGTAAGGGATTATCTATACGCACGTTGTTCATTCTTCCGCAGAGGTAAGTTGTCTAAGGACATTCGTGTTATTGTGGACAAAGCTGAATTCTGGGAGGTAAAGAACGTGGATGACCTTTTAAACAATAAGGACTTTATGGACAAAGCTGTTAGTAAACTTACAAGAGCTATGGACACTGAGATTCAAAACAACATCTACGAGTACAATAAATCACAGGAGTTAGAAAATACTAAAAAATAATTAGTATATTCCAAATTACTTTGTATCTTTACATCGAACGATAAACAATATTGATATGAGTACAATTAAACTGGGTAAGGAGGTTATGATATCCGACCCTTGCTACACTGATCCTACTTGGTGTCAGCATAAACTCAAGAATGTATTACCCGGAGAGTACTCCGTGTATAACAAGTACTATAATGCGGGTGATTGGGGTCGACGTAACTCTATGTTGATTGCAATCCACAAGGATTATGAGATGGAGGATGACCTTAGATGGAAAAGATGTCCAGGAGCTACAATTGGAGTTGACTCGGGACAGGCCGGAATATTCGACCACACGTATTACAGGAAGGACAGTGTCTTCGAGAACCAGGAATCCAAGTTCCTGAATGAGTATCGTAGAAATACTAATGAGGAGGGTGAAGTATGGTACGCACATATGTGTGACCGAACATTAGGTGAACAAGGATGGGGATACTTCGAACACGGGGTAGTTGCCAGATCTGGATTCGGAGATGGTGCATATACTCTGTACATTGCAAGAGTCAACCGCAAAGTGGTTGGGATCTGTATCGACTTCGAAGTGGAACCTAACGGCTCAATAATTGAATTTGACTTCTATAAGAACCAGGCTGTTTAGTCCTGGTTCTTCTTACTAACAATCTAATCCAAAAACAAATGAAAAAGTTTCTATTCAACCTTAGATGGTTTTTCGATTTTTACGTAATCTATTTCACCTATAATCCTAAGAAGATTAAAAGGTACCACGAGTATATGACCAAGAAGTATGGTGACAAGTATGTGGATCTTTTCTCGGACGGGGACGGTGAATCCAAATAATGTTTGGCTATGAATGAACCAGAATTAACGCTAAGACCTTCACAGTGGCTCAATGCCGGGTGGATATTGTTTGGCCTTGTTGGTATACCATTGGTACTGCCGACTATTGCGGCCATATGGAAAGTGGTGGAGACCTACTGCCACAGGTATGATTTATACGAGGATCACATACTGGAGTCGACAGGTGTCTTCACCGTTACCAGGAATGAGATTCACTACTTCAGAATCAAATCCATCCAGATTGACGAACCATTCCTATACAGGTTGGTGGGACTCTCCAGTATTCACATTAAGACATCCGATCAGTTTATGATGGACTTCACCTTGAAAGCTGTTCCAGTAGGGAGAACCCTTGTGAATGATTTAAGGAATGTGGTGAGGGCTGAAAGAAAGGCACACAATGTGAGGGAGTTCGATATGTACGATTTATAATCGACAGTGTGAAGGAGAAGACAGGTAATGAATAATGTTTGGCTTTAAAAAAATATTTGAATGGGATTTGGAATTAACGGGAATTTTGTTTATACTTTACATATAAACAAATCACATTATGAAAAAGACAAACAAGACAGGTCGTGTATCACAGGTGACAACTTATGTACCGATCGCAGACAACATCTACCACGATGGTTATTCTTACCGTGTACGAGTAAGAGTGCAAGGAGAAACTGTAAGCAAGAACTTCTCAAACAAGAGAAAAGCAATTGCTTTCCGCAACGAATTGCAAAGAGCGTAACCGAACCACTTCTTAAAGAGGGTAAGGCCTGGGTGTGCAAACGTCTGGGCCTTTTTTATGTCCCTCAGTGTATGACGACCCAGATCATACCAATAATGTTTGGCTTTAAAATATTCTAAATATTTATAGGATATATGAAGAAACTATTGTACCTTGTTGAGGAGAATGTGATGTTAATGAAACGTCTTGAGAATCTAACCGTGTATGACGGGAATCGGTTCCACCTGACTATTACCTGGGAACAGGATGGTCCTAATATGCACGGTGTAATACTGGGTACCATAAAGGTGGATTCACCTCAGATATCTGTGGATCTAATCGACGGGATGATGAAGACCGCAGCCCAGTACTTGTATGACAACGGTGTGGACCCGACCGATAACATCACCTTCAGTGTCTCCAGGATATACATTATGTTTGGCCATAATAAGATTGATCTATTCGACTACATCCCACACAACCTGAAGAGGGACCTCATCGGTGACACCCCAACTATAAAAGAAGTAGTAGATGGACACTATAGTAATATCGACCCAGATCATCTACCTGACTTTAATGAGGACTATGACAAACACGTAGCGGTCAAAATCAAAAGACTACAGTCCGTCTTTAAGGTATTACAAAGGGGTAAGTTCGAAGGTGAACCATATAGACTTAAAGATAACCCTGAGATAGTTGTTAATTCAAACGATAAGAACTTCACCGTAGGTGGTAGAGTTGTTAGTCCTGATTTTAAACTATCCATTACAGGACAAATAGAAACTGGACCACAGTCTGTGGAATTCAGAAACTTCCTTAGAGAGAAATTCAAAAACCTTGGTATAGAAGATTCTAACTT
>JACCEA010191717.1_pt1 | contig 59491 bp, 57 predicted proteins | sample 7449851 | NCBI WGS metagenome assembly JACCEA01 (sample SAMN15323453, study PRJNA562643) | freshwater metagenome | isolation source: river surface water | place: USA:Blue River Watershed | collected 2017-08-18 | reverse complement strand
TTAAAAGAATTGGGTACGATTAAGAATATTGAGTTTGATGTGGATAAACCATTGATATCAAATTTTGATTGGTTAGAACCAGAAGAAGCAAGTAGAGTATTAACATCAATTGGATTATCATCAGTACCGACTTGGCTAAGACCGTTTCGTTTATTAAGTAATGGAGAACAATATCGTGCATATCTTGCATATTTAATTGCATCTTCAAAGGATGGTGATACGATTTTAATAGATGAATACACATCAGTTGTAGATAGAGATGTTGCAAAGGCAATGTCATTTGCATTACAAAAATACATTCGTAGAGAAAATAAGAAAATTATTCTTGCATCGTGTCACTTTGATATTATGGAATGGTTGATGCCCGATTGGACAGTATCACCACAAAAAGGAGGCACACTCGAGAGAGGTGAATGGCTTCGGCAAGGGAGACCAGAAATCAGTTTATCGGTTAGTAGAGTCGAACCTCAAACTTTTGACTTCTTCAAAAAACATCACTATCTAACTGAAAGTGTGAACAACACTTATATCTTTCTTTTATTTGAATGGAACGATAAACCTATTGCAATAAATGTTATAGGTAGACACTTAGGTAAGAATGGTGGATTTAAGGTATTTAGGGAAAGTAGAATTGTTGTACATCCTGATTATCAAGGAATGGGTATAGGTAGTAAAATATCAGAATTTTGTGGAGGTGTGTTAAAAAGTATTGGTGGGAAATTTTATACTAAAACAATTAATCCGGCATTAGGAATTTATCGTAATGAACATACTGATACTTGGAAACCCACATTATTTAATGGTAAAGTTAGACACGATAATAATGAACATTCCGATGTATATAAAACAATAAAAGTAAGAGCATCATATTGTCATGAATATGATGGTGAAAGTATCGAAGGGTATGAGGATTTATTAAAACCAATTGGTGAACTCCGATTACAACGTAGAGTAGATACTGAAACTATAAATAAATTTTTTTCATTTTAAATTTTTAGTTATGGCAAAGAAACCAGAACCATCAATGAAAGATAAACCTACTAAATTTGAATATACATACGAAGATGATGAATGTATTTCAGTTTGGAAGTATGATAAAAAGAAATTTCCTAACGGGCCAATATCAGTAGAGTATAAATGGAAACCAACTTATTTTGCAAGAATGAAAGTGGTAGAAAAGCAAAACAAAGAGGCTAAGAAAGCAAAAACTAAAACTAATGAGAAGGTTTTAAATAAATTCAAATAAGTTTGGAATTATCAAAATATTTTCGTATCTTTGTTTAATATTATCTTAACATACAAATGAAAAAATATAAAGTAATTTTAATTAGTGGTGGGTTTGACCCAATTCATAAAGGTCATATAGAATGTATTCAAAGAGCAAATGATGTTGCGGATGAAGTTTGGATTGGATTAAATAACGATAGTTGGTTGAGAAGAAAAAAAGGTAAACCATTTATGGAACAATCCGAACGTAAGTTTATTATGGAAAATATTAAAGGGGTATCTTATGTATATGTTATGAATCCTAAAATTCATAATGATGATACTGCAATTGATTTCATTGACCATGCTAGAATGAAATATATTAGAGAAAATGGTGATTTACCAAAAGGTATTGTGGCATTCGGAAATGGGGGAGATAGAACCGAAACGACAACACCGGAAAATGATGTATGTAATGCATACGGAATTGAATCTGTTTGGGGGTTAGGTAATAAGATTCAATCATCATCTTGGTTATTAGAAAAATTTTCAAACAAAGATATAAAATAAAATATATGAATAAAACCAACATTGAAATTCCTTTAACACTTATAGAGGATACTCCTAACAATTACGAATTAGGTGAAAAGATTAGAAAAATTGCTAATCAACAAATTAAACAATCTCATTCAATATTTCCAGATAATATAGAATACACCGATGAGTATTACAAAAAACAATACATAAATCCATATAACGTAAATAAAAAATAATAACATGCAAATTGTAAAAGACAAAATTAAACTATCTAAACCGGTTCAACCATCAAAATTATCTGCTAATGATATTCAAAAAATTACTGATACTCTAACTACTGAACTTGCAAAGCATGGTGGTATTGGATTATCTGCTAATCAATTAGGTTTGGATGTCCGTGCATGTATAATTAATGTAAAAGACCCGTTAGTTTTAATTAATCCAACCATCATAGAACGCTCGGAAGATGCGGTTGCCTATGTAGAACAATGTTTATCAATTGATAAAACAATGAAAAGTCCAGTTAAAACTGTTCGTCATAAACGAATCTTAGTAGAAACTGATAATTTAGGAATGGTAGAATTTTCAGCAGATAATCAATTTAGTGATTGGAAAGATGCTAATGAATTCTTTGAAGATTTAGGATTATTAGAATGTGTAGTTGCACAACATGAAATTGACCATTTAGATGGTATTCTTATCACCGATTCTTCTCGTAAATACACCACAACTTATATTGCACCAAAACAATATGGTAGAAATGAAATGGTTATGGTTAAATTACCAGATGGTAAAACTGAATTTATCAAATATAAAAAAGCACAAAAATTATTGGAATTAGGTGCAGAGATTGTATAATATGGCTAAAATGACATTCAACATCGATGCAGACGAATATAGAGAAGCATCAAATATAGAACTAACGATACCAGACGATATGACAATTTTTGAATACAAAACAATATGTATTAGAATGGCATCTGCGTTGGGATATCATCACGAGACTATCTCAAAAGCTTTTGTAGAAACAGAAGAAGACAGAAAAACTTTCAACGATTTAATCAATGAACTTAAAAAAGATTTCTAAAAAAGAACAAATCAAATTAATGGAACAACATATAATAAATCATAGTTTTATTATTGATGCTCTAATTAATACATTGATTGACAATGATATTTGTACATTTGATGAATTACAAAAAAAGATTCAAAAAAATGTTAAAATCGTTGAAACCGAATTAAATAACACTACCAATAAGGATGAAGATGAAATCCCAGCGATGACATACTATGGTCCAATTGGTGAAGCATAAAAAATACTTATGGTACTAACATACACATTAATTACAATATCCGTATTATTAAATATTGTATTGGGGTTGGGTATTCGAAATTTATTAAAACAAAATGAAGAATTAGAAGATACCCTTTTAGAAACAACTGCAGAAATCAAAATGAAAGTTACAGTTGCTTTGGATGCATTAAAAAACGCAGATTTAAAAGGTTCATTTGAATCCGATGATGAAGTTGGTGTGGTTTTCAAAGAGATGAAAGAAATTGTTGAAAACTTAAATGAAATAATCTAATATGGCAAAAACAAGAAAACCAAAATCCAAAATATACTTTGGTGCTCCTGCACAAGAAGCTATAATTGAATATAACAAATGTAAGGATTCAGTTAAACGTAGTAAAATATACGAAGAACGAATCAAATATCCTTTTGAAAAATTAGCAGAAAACGTTCTTAATACATTTAAATTTTCTTATTTTGATGTATCTAAAAAAGATATTCAAATGGAAGTTGTATCTACAATGGTGGAAAAAATGCATATGTATAAAGAAGGTAAAGGTAGAGCATTCTCTTATTTTACTATCATTGCAAAGAATCATTTGATTCTAAAAAATAATGGAAACTACAAACGTTGGAAACAAAATGCTTTAATATCTGAAATGCCTGAAAGTTGGAATCCGGAAAATGATTTCTACGAAGTGGAAGAAGGTTCTGAATTTAGAGAATTTAAAGATATTATGTTAGCATATTGGGATAAACACCTAAGTGCAGTTTTCAATAAGAAAAGAGATATTCAAATTGCAGATGCGGTATTAGAATTATTCCGTAGAAGTGATTATATTGAAAATTTTAATAAAAAGCATTTATATCTACTTATTAGAGAAATGACAGATTGTAAGACTCACTATATTACAAAAGTTGTAAATGTGATGAAACAACATCAGAAAAAAATGTTAAACGATTATTTAGAAAATGGAGATTTTTCAGTAAGAGATGAACCATTTTGGGTATCACCGGATTTATTAGAAGGAGGTGATGAAGATTATGATGACGAATAAATATATTTTAGGAATAGCATGTGGATACCACGATTCAGCCGCATGTTTAGTAAAAGATGGAAAAGTTTTAGGTGCAGTAGAAGAGGAAAGATTTACAGGAATTAAGCATGATTCTTCTTTTCCTACTAATGCAATCCAATGGTTATATAACGAATTTAAAATTACCGGTGCGGATGTATCGGTAGTTTCGTTTTATGAAAATCCTACTTTGAAATTAGAACGTATTGAAGAAACCACTAAACGAGGTGGATTCTTTAACTACTTCAAACGTAATTCTATTCTAAAAGAAAACAAAGAAAAATATAAAATAACAGAACGTAAGATATATGAAATTACTAATGATAATATAACTTTATCATATGGTGACCATCATTTATCACATCTTGCATATTCATATTACACATCACCATTTGATAGAACTGCGATTCTTTCAGTAGATGGTGTAGGTGAATGGGAAACGACAGTTTTAGCATTTGCTGAAAATAATAAAATCACAAAAATTCAGAATATTAAATTTCCACATTCATTGGGGATGATTTATTCTGCATTTACTGCATTCTTAGGATTTAAACCAAATGAGGGTGAGTATAAAGTAATGGGTCTTGCACCATATGGTAATCCAAACATTTATACAAAACATTTCAAAGAACTTATTAAAGAAACCGAAGATGGTGGGTTTGAAATCAATATGGATTATTTCACATATGATTACTCAAACAATTCTATGTTTAATGAAAAATTAGGATTGTTATTAGGAATTCCAAATCGCTTACCAGAAGATAGAATAGAACAATGCCATAAAGATTTAGCAGCAACAATTCAATCACAATATGAATATTATTTTTTCCGATTACTAAATAGAATGTTTGCAACGAATCCATCATACAGTTTATGTTTGAGTGGAGGTTGTGCATATAATGGAACTGCTAATGGAAAGATAACAAATGAAACTCCATATAAACAATTATGGATTCCTCCGGCTCCATCTGATGCTGGTTCTGCTATTGGTTGTGCATTGGAATATTATTACACTAATAGTAAGATTAAACATAAAATAGATAATACTAATCCGTATTTAGGACCGTGGAATTCTAACGATGAAATAAAAGAAGAATTAGATAAACATTCAAATGATATATGGTATGAATATAAAAATCACTCCGAACTTATTCCAATTATTTCTAAACAAATTACGGATGGAAATGTTATTGGTTGGTATGAAGGCAGAATGGAATTTGGTTCTCGAGCACTCGGTAATCGTTCTATACTTGCTAACCCAAGAGACCCTCAAATGAAAAGTAGGGTAAATAGAGTAATCAAAAAAAGAGAAGGATTCAGGCCTTTCGCTCCAATCGTAAAAGAAGAAGAGAGATTAAAATATTTTGATTACAAACTATTAGTTCCATATATGAATCAGGTAGTTAAAGTTAAATCTGAACATAGAGATAACTTACCTGCAATTACTCACGTAGATGGTTCTGCTAGAATACAAACCCTAAATAATAGACAACATAGAAGAATGTATGCTCTACTTAATCAATTAGAAATTGATAATGGGTATCCGATTGTTCTTAATACATCATTTAATTTAAAGGATAAAACTATTGTAAATTCACCAAAGGATGCAATAGAAACTTTTTTAGATTGTGAAATGGATACATTAGTATTAGGAAATTATATCGTTAAGAAAAAAATTAAATAGTATATTTATATTCGAAACCTTGTGGTTAAACCTTCACTGTCCTTTGAGGCAGTTGAGTTGGAGAAATACCAACGAATGAAGTTTTAAATAACAAATAAACAAAGGAAAAAATGAAACAATCAATCTGGACAAGTGGAAGTCCGTCAAACCCACAAGCGTTTATCACCAAAGGTAAACAAAGAATCAAACAATTCGAAGGTCAGGTCTATCTTAATGATGGAGATGAATATCAAATCGAATTATTCAACCCAACTACAAAACACGTATTAGCAAAAATCAAAATCGATAAGGATTACTTATCAGGTGGTGGTATTGTACTACGACCGGGTGAGAGAGTGTTTTTAGAACGCTTCTTGGATACGAATAACAAATTTGTATTCAGAACCTATGAAGTAGGTAAAGAGGCAGTTAATGTAGGTGCTATTGATAATAATGGATATGTAGAAATACAATTCTTTAATGAATACACCTCTTCTAATTTTTTAAATAGTGGGTTTACTACAATCAGTACCAATAATAGTGGAAATTGGGGTGGTACTACATATACTACCAATACATTAGGAATTAGTGGAACTACCAATACTGCATATTATAGTAATACAGGAACTCTAACATCAGGTATTAGTTCAATCGTATCATCTAACACATTAGCAGGTCCAAATATTCGAAGCACAAATAAAGTTGAAACTGGTACAACTGAAAAAGGTGATACCTCTAATCAACAATTTACATCATCGGATAGAAGTTTCCATTCATATTCATTTCACAATGTAACATGGAGGATTCTACCAACCTCAACTAAACAATACCATAAGGAAGATTTAGGTATTCTATATTGTGGTGAGTGTGGTGCTAAAAGAAAGAAAGATACACATAAGTTCTGTCCACATTGCGGAACTAAATTCTAAACAAATATAATCACAAGGTATTCACTAAGGAGAGCAGAAATGTTCTCCTTTTTTATTAAAAATATTTTAAAAAAAGTTTGGAAATATGGAATTTTTTTTGTAAGTTAGCTTTGTAATAAGAGATAACAATAAAACAAATAAAATATGAATTCCCTTCCAAATATTTCCCAAATGAGTTTAGTTGAGTATGTTGATTATATTGAAATGCATGCAATCTACACTGGTGTAGATGCGGATGAATTAAATCGGGAGTACCGATTTGAGATTGGGGTGATTGGTGATGAGATGTATGAGAAGGCTAAATGGGAGTTGGTTAGACGAGATATGGTGTTTGCACATTATGGTGAATATTAAAATATAAAAGTTATGAGAAACGGATTAGATATTTCTACATTAAAGAAAATTGAGTCAGAGTTTGGTGATTTTGACATCAAACAAGTTTGGGGTGGTTCAAACGATGTGTATTTTCGTTTTGGATACTGGAGGCCAGTTGATGTTGATAAGTTGAACCAATTGTTAGGTAATCTCAACGAGGTAGTTGAAGATTGTGATTACGATGATGATTGTGGTTATCAGTTTATGTATCGATTGCAATAATATTTTATATCAATTTAAAATAAAAATATATTTATTGATATAAATTAAGTTCGAAAATCTCACTATGAAGAAAATAATCAATGAATGTATTATTGTTCGTAAGAAATTAGGCGATACTATTATTTTAGCAAAGAACAGAGATAGGCCATATAAACCTAAATTAGAAGTTGTTCATGAGTTGATTAATGGTGTCGAAGTGGTACACTTGCACGATACTATAACTGATTGGAGTGAAGGTATGAATGAATATGGGGTTGGTGTAGTGAACACTGCCTTATTAGTTTATTATGACGAGGAAGAATATAACCTTATTATGAAAAAAGGTGCAAAATCGAAAGATGGTATTATTCTAAGAGAAGCATTAGGACAACGAAGTCTTAAAAATACAATCAAAACTGCTATCAAATATATGGGTGGTATTTCAGGTCATACGTTTTTTTCTACGGAAGATACTATGGTTTCATTAGAAAAAACACCTAAGCATCCATTTAAATTAAAAAAACATACTCAAGATAGTGATGTTGTTAGAACTAATCATGGTGAAGAAACTGAAGCAGGATATAAAAAGGGTGATGATTTAAAATCCTCAAAGATTAGAAAACAATCTGCAGAGAAAATTATGAATCATATTAAAGACCCTAAAAATATTTTAGATGCTTTACGAAAAGATTTTTTTGAAGCAGATTCAAATCTAAATATGAATCGTAAAACAAAAACTATGTCAACATCATCTCAAGTATTATTGAATGTTACTGATATGATTTTTGAAGTAAATTACTTCGAAGATAAAGTTGAAGAATTTAAAGGTATTGTAAATAAATTACCAAAAGGTTATGAACCGACTATAAAAATTGAAATCAAAAAATTGTAAGGGGTTACTATGACAAAACGAGAACAAAAACAAAAAAATCGCAAGAAAATTGCTAAGAAGACAATTACCGAACAACAGAAAAAGGGTAATTATAAAAAACACACCTAAGTAGAAAACCTCACTAAAAATGAGGTTTTTTTATTTATCATATTTATAGCTTGAACTAATTTAATAAATATGAGTACAGAATTTGAAATATTCCCTGGCAAAAGTTTAAGTGGATTATTTAAAGATATCTACGATAATCAACAAAATAAAAAAGCAAGAATTTCGGAATTAATAGCCGAAATGAGAAAGTTAATTCGCCATGCAGGTGATATGGCAGTAATTGGTCCAATTCTAAAAGATTTAGTGGACGTATCAGTTCGTAACGATGATGCCCTAATTAAATTAGCAACTATCGCACAACGTATTGTTACTGCAAATACCAAATCAGAAGGTGAGGTTGGATTCTTATCCGATGCTGAAAAAGAACAATTGTTAAAAGAAATCGAAGTAACTGTGAATGATGTGAAAGATGAACAAGATGCAAAGGTAGATGAATTGACAAATGAAGTTGAAGAATTAAAACAAAAAATTGGTAAATAATGACTCAAAGAACCCAAATATCAAACGTAACAGCTAGTACCAATTCTAATTCCGCTGGTGCATCAGGTGTAATGACCGGTATTGTGTTGGATGTAATATTAGATGATACTAACCAACGAGTTCAAACTTATGATTTTAGTGAAGTAGAAACAAAAGATACAGGTATTGTAGGTTGTGCAGCTATACGAAAATTAAGTGATACATCCGCAAGTGGTAAAGGTGTAAAAGCATATAAACCATTTAATACCGATGAAGGTATTCCATTGGTTGGTGAAACTGTTGAATTAATTCCACTTGCAGGTAAACTACATTATAAAAGAATACCGTCATCGAATATCAATGCCGGTAATGCAATTGAAAATGTTGATACAAAACATTTCCAACCAACACAAAAACCTGGTCAACCTGCAACTGAATATTCGACAATAAACGCGACAGGTACTCCAAGTGGTGGTAGTGGTGGTGAAGATAGAAAAACTAAAATTGGAGAATACTTTCAAACAACTCAAATAAATCCTTTAAAATTATATGAAGGTGATAGAATTATCCAATCTCGTTTTGGACAAAGTATTCGTTTTAGTGGATATAATAATCAAGATAAAAAATATGCACCTACCATTATTTTGCGTAATAGACAAAGTGATGATTCGTTAAGCAAATTAAAAAAAGGTTCACTTACCGAAGAAGATGTAAATAAAGATGGAACTACCATTGCAATAACATCTGGTGTGTATAAATTAAATTTTCAATCAACATTAGAAACAAAACCATCGAAATTTGGAAAATACCCATCAGAGTTAAAAGGATATGACCAAGTTCTTGTAAATTCAGAAAGAATTATACTTTCAGCTAAAACACAAGAAATGATTTTCTTTTCAAAAGGAAATTGGGGATTTATATCTGATGGTAAAATGTCAATCGATAATGGTAAGGCTGGTGCTGATTTAGATTTCCACGGAGATGTTCGTATTACTACAAATGATAATAGTACATACATTTTAGGTGGTAAGGGTAATATCTTTTTAAATACTGAAAGTAATAAAGAACCTCTTGTAAGAGGAGAAACTTTAAAAGGTTTATTAGAAGAATTAATCGATGCAATAAATAATCAAGTATTCAAAACTCCATCTGGTCCGACGGCAATTGGGCCTGAAAATAAAAGTACATTCAACGATATAAAAGGTAGATTAGATACATTCTTATCAACATTAAATTATACTGAATAATATGTCATTAGAAATATTCAAACAAAATATGTTGAGTTATATGCAAAATCAAGGAGGAATTAGTTCCTACGGACAATTTGCAAAAAAACTTACTATGGAGTATGATATGGCTGTAAAACGTGGGTTCGATAGTGTAAACAACATTACAGTAGCACAAGGTAATACTCAATTAATGGAAGCTACATTAAATGGTATTTTTGGTACAGCATTACAGCAATCATCGGGTGAACATCCAATTATTACAAATTTAGGACCAGCGTTTATTGCATATTGGACAGGTGCAACGATGAATCAGATTCCACCACCAATTATACCATCACCTGGTGCTATTATGAATATTGCAACAATAAGTAGTTTCATAACTGACCCAGGTATTTGGACACCTACGGATGTATTAGTTAAACCACCACCAATTCCACCTACACCACCAAAACCTGCACCACAAAAAGCAGAACCAACAAGTGATGAGGATGACCCAGAATTGGATATGACACCAGAAGATGTTGCTGAAGCTAAAAAGGAAATAAAACAGGCAGAAGAGCAAATAGAGCAACTTAAAGTACAAGGTGCTACTGATGATGATGGTGTATATGAAGAAGGTGAATTTGACCCAGATTATCCACCAGTTGGTGTATCTGCACAATTACAAGCTGCTAAAGAGGTTATTCAATATCAACAAAAAAGAATAGATAGTGGTAAAAAACATTCAAAAGATTATACATATGATGGAGACCCACCGAATATAAATGAAACTGATATTGGTAAACGAATAGTTGCTTATGCTAGATTAGATATTGGAAAAATGGAAGACCCATTACCGCCAGGTAAACCAGCAAATTCCGGTGCATACGTTTTAGGGTTATTGAGAAAAGTAGGTATTACAGGACCGGCATTTTGGTGTGCAGCATTTGTTTCAAAACCATATCGATTAGCAGGAGCAAAATCACCTAATAGTGCTGGGTGTAAAGTTTGGAGTTCTTGGGGTAGAAAAAATAAGTTATTTAGTAAAGAACCACGAGTTGGTGCCGCAGTATTATATGGTGGACTTAATACTGAACATCACATAGGAATTGTATCAAGTATAATTGATAAAAATACTATTACAACTATTGAAGGTAACACAAGTGGTGGTGGATTTAGTAGAAATGGAGTTGGTGTGTTTGAGAAAAAAGTAAAAGTTTCCAGATGTAGTGGATTTGTTTGGCCAACTGAAAAATAAAATATTAATTAATTATGGCAAAACCTACCGATAATAGCGAAGTATTTTTAGACCAATTGATTGCATCAATACAATCACATTTACCTACCATTAAAGGAATGTATCTTACAACATCGTTATATCCTCCATTATTAACTCCTGGTCCTGGTGCAGTACCTTTTGTTGGATATACGATTCCGCCTGCTAGTGCAGGTGCTGGAGGTGGTTCTACCGATACTCTACAATCAACACCAGAAGAATTGGCAGAAGAACAAAAGAGAGTTGACGAAGCTATAAAAATGACACCTGAGCAAGAAGCAATAGCAGATGATGCTACTGAACAAGGATATGATATAAATGAATCAACTGCAGCAGGATTTAGTGGAGTAGGTGTATCTGCACCCGCATCACGTAATAATAATAGAAACGAAGGTGATGGTGGTTCATCCGATAATGAAAAAGATAGTCAAACCGAAAAACAAACACCATCTGAAAAGATTGCAGAATGTGGAAATGTTAAATTAAAAGAACCACCACAAGTTGTTATTGATGCTATGAGAAAGTGGGGAATTAAAACTCCATTACAAAAAGCACATTTTCTTGCTCAATGTGCACATGAAAGTGGTAATTTTATTTATACAAAAGAAATTTGGGGACCTTCTGGTGCACAACAACGTTATGAAGGTAGAAAGGATTTAGGCAATACACAACCCGGTGATGGATATCGTTTTGCAGGAAGAGGGTATATTCAAGTTACAGGTAGAGCAAACTATTCACAATTCCGAAAAGGTGTATCTGATGATGTTGTTGCTAATTCTACTTTGGTAGAAAAAAAATATGTTGCAGAAACTGCATGTTGGTTTTGGAGAACTCGTAAATTAAATGAAGCAGCAGTTGATGATACCATAGGTACACTAAAATATATTACAAAACGAATAAATGGTGGTTATAATGGTTTAGATGATAGAAAACAAAAGTTTTGTGGATATTGGAAAAAATTAAAAGAAAACCCTAATTTATACTCATAAAAATTCAAAATCCAACGAAGATATATTTATACTAAGTAAACAAATATTTTCAAAATGGATTCTAAAAAATTAGCACAACTAATTAAATTAGTTGTAGAACAAGAAATTAAAAAACAACTTCCCAAAATGATTAAAGAGGAGGTTGGTAAGTTATTAAATGAAACTACAACTCCAACTCCTAAAAGAAGGATATATTGGAAGATGTAGACCCATTTGAACTTGCAAATCAATTGTTAGATAAAGAGAGAGTACAACCAGAGATTCAACGTGAATCGGTACAACCTAAAAGACAATTTACAAAAAATCAAACATTAAATGATATTTTAAATCAAACACAACCATTCTCAGCAGCACAAAGAACTGCAGGACCAGTTGGTGGTGGTACATCGGTATTAGATAACTTTCAATCACAACCTATCAATGAAGGATATGTAAATTCACATATTCCAAATTATATGGATGCTGAACCTGATATTGATGAAACGATTTCATATGGTGGAAATGCCTTAGGTGGTGTAGAATCAATGAGAGCACAAATGGCTGCTAAGATGGGTTATGGTGATATGGGTGGTACACCATCAAAAGGTGGATTAGGTGTATCAACTGGTTTAGCAGGATTAGATAGAATATTAAATAGAGACAATTCAGAATTAGTTAAGAGGTTTAAAAAATAATGGCATACGTTTTAGGTAATAAGATTGTAAAAGATACAAAAGAATTCGATACATATGCGTATGGAATCACTCTACCTTTGAAAAGAGGTGGGAATGGTTATTTTGAACAAGCATTTACTTCATTCGAACAAGCTAAATCAAATTTAAAAAATTTACTCCTAACTAAAAAAGGTGAAAGAGTTATGCAACCTGAATTTGGGACAGGGTTAGAAGATTTATTATTCGAACCTATGACAGATGGTATATTTGAAAATAATTTAAGAGATACTATCACCAGAACCGTCAACTATTGGTTACCTTATATTAATATTGAAGATATTGAAATAGAAATGACTGATGATATGAAAGATAGACATATTGCATATATGAAAGTTGCATTCACAATTGGTAACCAAATTGACTTACAAGAAATAACATTCACAGTTAGGGGATAATTAACAAATGGCATTAAATAGTATAACAAAGAAAAGTAATCAAGGTAGAGATATAAAATATCTTAATAAAGATTTTGCTGGATTCAGACAAAATTTAATTGAGTACGCAAAAACTTATTTCCCAAAAACATATTCTGATTTTAACGAATCATCACCTGGTATGTTATTCATCGAAATGGCATCATATATTGGTGATGTTATGGGATATTATATTGATGACACATTAAAAGAATCTTTAATGTTATATGCAGAGGATAAAGAAAATGTTCTTGCCCTTGCACAATATTTGGGATATAAACCAAAAGTAACTGCTCCTGCATTAGTTAGTTTAACAGTTTATCAATTAGTTCCTGCAGTTGGATTTGGTATAAATAATAGACCTGATTCAAAATATTATCTAAGAGTTAAAGAAGGAATGGTTGTTCAAGCAAATACAACCGGTACTTTATTTCGTACAACTGAATTATTAGATTTTAACGTTAGTGATGATAGAGAAATAACTATATATTCAAAAGATGGTGATGAACCTACATTTTATTTGATTAAAAAACACGTAAATGCTATATCTGCTGAATTAAAGACAACGGAAGTTTCTTTTGGTAGTCCAGAAGAATTTTCTAAAATAGATATAGCAGATGATAACGTAATTGAAATATACGATGTAAGAGATAGTAACGGAAACAAATGGTATGAAGTTCCATATCTTGCACAAGAAATGGTATTTGTAGATTATCCGAATAATGAATATAATGATAAAGATTTAGTTCAATTTAAAGATTCGGTTTCGAATATATTAAAAGTATTAAAAACATCTCGTAGATTTGTTACTAAGGTAAACGCAGATAATACAACATCATTAATATTTGGTGGTGGTAATTCAACATCATCAGATGAAACTCTTATTCCTAATTTTAAAAATGTAGGATTGGGTTTAAATTCATCTATCAATAGATTGGGTGAATCATTTGACCCTGCAAACTTCTTAAAAACAAAGAGTTATGGTCAAGCACCAAGTTCAACAACTATAACAGTTTCTTACTTAGTGGGTGGTGGTATTTCATCAAACACTCCAGTTGGTGATATAACTAGAATTGAAACTATATCATTCGATGAAGATACAAATTCATTTACCGATAATGAATTGGGTGCATATAGATTGGCAAAAAGTTCAATCGCAGTAGAAAACGAAGTAACTGCAGTTGGTGGTAGAGGACCAGAAACAATTGATGAAATTAGAGAAAATGCTTTAGCAAATTTCTCATCTCAAAATCGTGCAGTAACTCGTAAAGATTACCAAGTAAGAGCATTATCATTACCTCCAAAGTATGGTGGTATTGCAAAAGCATATTGTGCACCCGATGGAGAGTTGGATAATAATTCACCATCTTCAATTCTTGCAAATCCAGATACACTTTCTGAATTTACTCAATTGGTACAATCCATGCAAGGTAAATCTGAAATGGAAATTAAGGATAACGTAAATAAGTTCTTAATTGGTAAGAAAAATAATTTGAACGAAAAGAATAATCCATTCGCTATAAATTTATATGTGTTGGGTTATAATCAAAATAAAAACCTACAACAAATAGGAACAAATCAGGCACTAAAACAAAATTTAAAAACATATCTAAATGAATATAGAATGTTGACTGATGGTGTAAATCTATTAGATGGATTTATTATCAACATCGGTGTAGATTTTGAAATTATGGTGTATGGTGGATATAATAAAAGAGAAGTATTAGTAAGATGTATTGATGAGATTACAAATTACTTTAATATAGATAATTGGACATTTAATATGGCAATCAACCTAAGTGAATTAGAATTATTGATTGCGGGTATTGAGGGAGTTCAATCCGTTCCGAAATGTGAAATTATAAATAAATGTTTAGGTCAATATTCGCAGTATTCATACAACATTTCTGAAGCAACAAAGGGTAAAATGGTGTATCCATCGTTAGACCCATCAGTATTTGAATTAAAGTACCCAGCGAAAGATATTAAAGGGAGGGTTGTTTAATGTATCAATTCATAACGGCATCAAAGGATGCAACAATTTACTTACAACAACCTAAACAAAATACTGGGTTGGATGAGATATTAGAAATTTCCAAAGTTTATTATGGAAATCTAAAAGATACTGCCCGTAGTTTAATTAAATTCGAAACATCTACATTAGCTACATCCATATTATCAGGTGATGTAACTATGAGTTCATGTGATTTAATATTAAGAGAATGTGAATCAAACGAAATTCCAATAGATTATACGATTTATGCATATCCAATTTCACAAAGTTGGGATATGGGTATCGGTACTCGTTTTGATGATATTTCAACTGATGGTGTTACTTGGAACTATAAAACAACAGGTGTTGATTGGTTAGAAAATTCAGGTAGTTTAAATCCACAAGCAACAGGTTCTGGTACTCCAATAAAAGGTGGAGTTTGGTTTACAGGTTCATTCGCATCACAATCATTTAATTATCAAAGTTCTGATATTGAAATGAATGTATTACGAATGGCTTCTACTTGGATTAGTGGAGGATTACCAAATGAGGGTATGATATTAAAACATAACTCTACATTAGAAAATGATACAAATGATTATGGCCAATTAAAATTCTTTTCAAAGGAAACAAACACCATATATCAACCAAAGTTAAGAATCGGATGGGATGATTCTACATTTACAACTGGTTCTTTAACTGAACTTACAAGTGATGATATTCATGTAACATTTAAGAAATTAAAAGCTAGATACAAAGTAAATAGTAAGCCTGAAATTAGAGTGTTTGCTAGAGAAAAGTATCCACTAAAATCATATACAAATCTTTATTCGTATAACGATATAAAATATTTACCATCTACAACTTACTATCAAATTAGAGATGTAGTTACTGATGATATTATTGTACCATTTGGTGAATATACAAAAGTAAGTTGTGATACGAATGGTAATTATTTTAAAGTAAATTTAATCAATTGGGAAACTAATAGAGAATACTATATCGAAATAAAAATTGATAGAGATGGTACAGTTGAATATTTTTCAGATAAAGATTTAACTTTTTTAGTAGAAAAATAATATATGTCATTACAAAACGAATACAGATTATCGGAACTAATATCAAGTGGTTCTGCAGTTATTACCTCACAAAATAGTGAAGGTAACCACACTTTTTATGTCAAACCAATACCGGAAGATTTTGATGGTCAAACTAGTGGATATGTAGAAAGACCAAAATATAACGAAGAAGAACTTAAAAAGGCAGTTGATGTTGAAGTAGATGAACTTATACCACAAACACCAAGAGAACAACCAAGTGTAGTTCCTCAAAGGACATATGATAATTTACAAGGATTATATAGTGGTAGTTTAAGTAATGTAAGAGATTTAACAATACAATTAAATGCTGCTAATGGAGAAATACAACGTTTAATAACTGAAAATGAAAATTTAACTACTCAAATAGATGTAGAAAGATTACTAAGAGCATCAGCAGAAAATGAATCGGCACTTACTAATGATAAATATGTAACCTTAGTTCAAGATTTTCAAAATGCGTTGAGTAAAGGTATTAGAGAAGGTATTGAGAGAGTTTCATTAGAAGCACAACTTAGAGGTTTACAAGCAGAAAAGCAAACGTTTAATGAATTACAAACTCAATTACAAAATCAATTAGATACTGCAAATACTAGAATTGGTGAATTGGGAAATCAATTAGTAAACTCACAACAATTATTAGCTTCAGCACAAACACAAGCATCGGCAGCAGCATCTACTGCTGCAGCAGCTCAACAAGCTCAACTTGCTACTGCTAAACAAAAGAAAATTATTTGTAACGAATTATATAATCAAGGATTCTTACCAAAACATATTTGGAATGCGGATGAACGTTATGGTAATATGATGTGGGAAAAAGACCCAACATTGGTATTAGGATATATGATGTGGGCAAAGAATGTGGTTAAATTTATGAAGGCTAAACCACACCACACAAAATGGATTTATAAAGTAGTTAAACCGTGGACAGAGCATATGGCTTATGAAATGGGTGAATTACCAAAAGATAATTGGATAGGTAAGATTATTCACAATGTTGGTAAACAATATTGTTATTATGTATATAATAAAGTAATGAGTAAAAGAAACGTAGTATGGCAATAACACAATTTAAAGAAGTAGTTGATAAGAAAGGCTATAAAGTTGATAGTAAAGATAGAGCAATTTTTGAACAAGAAGTTGCAAAATCCTACTTTGGACTTGGAATTGCTGATACTATTGAATTTGTATTATATGATGCAAGTGATAACGTTTTACCACAAGGTGAAAGTGGAGATAAAGTTAGATACATATTTTTAGATGATGTAAACATTAGAAAATATTTTATTTTTAGTGAAAACAAATCTAATAAAAAAACAAATGGTGCTAAAGAATATATTATCGATACTGAAAAATTAGTTAGAGATGCTGGATATTCAAATGGTATATTTAAAACACAAACAACACTTTTAAATAGAAGAGCAGGTTCTGCTAGTGTAGATAAAGATAAATTGTGGATACATGAAATTTCACCATCGCGTACTGAAATTCGTATTTTACCTTTAAAAGATGTAGATGGTAACGTAATTGATGATTTAGAAAAACGTGTAGATATTTTCTTAAAAGAAGGTGAGTTTAGAGATGATACTGTTTATTTCGTAGAACCATTTATTGAGAGTTTAAAAGTAGAAACTATTTTACAAAAGTTTCTTTCTCAAAGAGGAAAAATTACACAAGGTGAAACTTATGTAAAATTAATTCAAAAAGAATTTAATATTCCTAATTGGGAAATTTTCATAAATTCAATAAAAACTAAATTAATTGAAAGTACAAAATATTATATTCAGAATAGAGATTGGTCTATAAAATCTATAAATTATAGTAAACCATTAACAACACCATTTCCTGTGGAATTATCGGTTTATCAAATTAAACAAACGATATTACAATCGTTAGTTGAAATTATTGAATATTATTTACCAAAAAGAAATGTACAAGAAGATAATATACTTTCTAAGGATGAACAAATTACATTTGATGCAACTAAAGAAATTTTAAAATCTATCATTAGTAATAATCAAAATATAGCAACTGAAATTGTTAATAAACAACCAATTGTTAGAGGTTGTACTGATAGAAATGCATTAAATTACAATCCTCTTGCGATAGAAAATGATGGTAGTTGTGTATATCCACAACCCGATAATCCTATTACAAAAGTAAAAGGTTGTATGGACCCGAAATCATTAAATTATAATCCTAATGCAACAGAAGATGATGGTTCTTGTAGATACGCCGATAAACCACAATTAACGACTAAAACATTCTATGTTTGGTCTGATAATGGTGGTATAACATTTACCAATGAAAATGGTGCTAAAAATACAAACGTATTTGGTAGAGAGTATGAGGCATTGACTATCACATATCAAGGTACACCAGAATTTAGTGGAGATGTAAGAGAAATACCAAAACAAAAAGTGGAATTGAAATTATTCTCATACACAATTTACAATGGTTCACATGAAGCAAATCAAAATCAAAACTATAATGGTGCATCATACGGAAGTGGATTTACAAATTCATTCCAATATAAAAATTCAGCGGGTCAACCACAAACTGGTCCATCATTAGAACCAGGAAAATCAGTTACATTATGTGCTGCAGAAGGAAGTGTTACAGTGGGTGGACCAAATTGGACAGTTACCAAAGTTGGTGATTGTGGAACTCCTACAAATTTCCAACCGACCGTTTCATATGGTAATCCATCGGGTGGTGGAGCTGCAGGTGGTGGTGGTAATGTTTTTTATGCAGGTGGTGGTAGTCAGTTCGATACACAATCAGTACAAAATTTTACATAAGTAACAGATAAAATCATACTTATATAAACTAGGATTAAAATTAAATGGCAATACAAGAAATACTTAGATTAGAGGGTGGTAATAATCCAAATAACCAGGATTCAATAGTTAATGTTATTGATGTTGGTGGAGGTGGAGGTGGAGGTGGTAACTACACCCCCCCTACAAATCCTGTCCCTGAAAATCAAAGTTTATTTGTAAATATTGCAATATCATCAACTCCATCCGATGCGATGATTGTGGTAGATGGTAATGAAACAAATCGATTATCACCAACTACACTTACATATACTGAAAAAGAGTTACTTACAGCAAAAACCATTTCAGTAAAAAAATCAGGTACTGAATCAGGTGATGTATATAAAGTTTTCACAGTATATAAAGAAATAAGAAAATCGATTGAAGAACCCGTACCATTCGATGATAGAGTTGATTATACATATAGAAGAGACCCAGAGAATCCCGGTGCAGTAATTAGGGAAAAAGTAGAACGTCCAAAAGTTTATACAAATGTAACATATTTTCCATTTTATGAATTAATCGTAGAAAAATTAGTTGATGGTCAATATGTTCAACAAACTAAATTAGAATCTAGATATGGTGATAAGCAAGCAACGTTAAATACATCGCTTACATTTGATATAAAATCAACACCGGTTTACACCGAACCAATTCCTACTGCTAAAGGTAAAATTACAATCAATGGAGATGTATATCAAAATGATTTAATTGAATATAGAACTACCGATGGTAAAGTTGGTTTAGTAACAAGAGGAACTACTGAATTAGATTTTTCACCGAATAAAGATGGTGCAAACAATGTACAATTCTTATCGAAGGGATTAAACCCACAAACTCATTCTGTTACTTATAGAATAAATAAAAATGGTAATATAGTAACAAACAATGTATTAGACCAAACAATTGATTTGGTTAATGACAATGTAATTGTTGATATTATCGTAACAAAAAATAATAATCAAGCAGTTCCATTTCCAGATGCACCTACATTAAAAACAGAAGGTAATAATTTTGAATTTAATATTTCGGGTACTGCTGAATTAAAAATACCATACAACACATTCAATACGGATGAGGTTGTGTTTTCATTAGGTACTACACAACGAATCATATCAAATAGTGGTTCTATTGTTTTAAGTAAATCTGATTTTTACAATGGGGTTGGTAACTATACATTATATTTACAACCTCGTAATAGTCGTGCAGGAAGTGGTGAAACAGTAAAAATTACAATTAGTGTTGTAAATAAATACTATTTACCAGGACCAGATATTACTAATATTTACTATCCACAAAATATTAAAGGTGCGGATTTTAAAGGATTTGAAGTTGATTTTGATGTTAGTTGGCAATCAATCAATACTAACTACGTTGAGATTTATGTTTCAAAATATGATAAAGAATATTCATTAGGTAGATTCTCACCTACGGGATTAGCAACATTCAAAGTTAGTGATGTATTAAAACGAGCAAAACTAGAGTTCAATGAAGATATTGATAAAATTCAGTTTGAATTTTTATTAATACCATTCAATGCAGAAGGTGATGAACTAACCGAAGGTAAAATAGAAAGTATTTCTATGTTGTTTGATAAGGGTGACCTTAGATTACAACGTGGGGATGTTGTTGCTGATATTCGTCAAGCATTCGAACAAAGTTGGGATGATAAGATTTTATATGAAGAAGTTTCTAAATTCTTAACTCATTACTTACACTTAGGTGATGGTGATAATAAACTTATTGCCACTTGGGGAATTGATAAAGAAACTTTTTCTACATATAGTGAAGACCAAACAACTGGTACAAGAACTAAAACAAAAGAAGAGAAGGCATTGGTTCTTAAACTATATGAACCATTACCTCGTGAAATAGAACCAAACCAACAATTATGGATTTCTAAAATCCAATCTATTCCTATAATAGAGCAAGTTACTATTATAGATGAATTGAAAAGTGATTGTACTCCATTACGTCCTAATTTTAATGTTAGTGTTTCCGATGATATTGGATATCAGATATTAGATGATTTAATAGCAAGTGGTTCTGCAACATCTACTGATTTAGTAAATACATTTGTAAGTTCTAGTGGATTCTCATTAGAAAATTTAAATATTCAATATGAAAGTGGTTCTGAAATTAATTGGGAAAGCTTTGTAAAATATTCATCTGCGGAAGAACGTATTCGAAACTTTTACTATAAAATTCAATTAATCGAAGGATATAACACTAAAATTAATTTTGTAAGTGCAAGTACATCATTTATAAATGGTGGTGTTGCTGCAGTAAATGAAATAAAATCATATGAAACTCAAATACAAAATTTAAAAAAGGGATTTGATGGATTTGAAAAGTATTTGTTCACATCATCATCAAATGGTTTAACATATCCATTTGTAGATTCAGAAACATACTATAATCCAACGAGTTCTACTGCAATAGATTGGTTTGAAGGAACTATTACTGAAACGCAAACTTACGATTATAACAATAAAAATTTATTAACTAATAATATTCCAGCTCACATTACTAATGATGTTGAGAATGAAGAGTTTGTCCTTTTCTTAAATATGATGGGACAACACTTTGATATTTTATGGACACATATCAAACACATTTCACAAACCAAAAAGTTAGAAAATAAATACGAAGATGGTATTGGAAATGAAATGATATACCATATGTTAGAATCTCTTGGATGGGATGCTGATATGGGTGTTCAATCACAATTCTTGTGGGAATATGCGTTTGGTAAAGACTCTGATGGAACTACTCGTTCATCAATGAGTGGAAAAAGTAGACAACATCAAATATGGAGAAGAATTTTAAATAACTTACCATATTTGTTAAAACATAAAGGTACAAAAAGAGCATTACATGCAGCGATGGCTTGTTATGGTGTTCCTGCTTCATTATTAACAATTATGGAGTATGGTGGACCACAAGACCCTGCATCTGAAGCAACTACTCAATTTACATTTGATGATAGAACTTGTGCATTGGCATTGAATGAATCTTCATACTTAAAAGTTCCATTCATATCATATAATGGATACTTTCCAAATGCAATTGAGTTCCGTTTAAACGCAATAAATAACGAAACTACTCAATCTTTGGTTAGTGGAAGTGGGTGGGAATTAAATTTAGTTCCTGGTCAAACTGGTTCTCTTGCTAAAATTGAATTCAAAATACAAAATGATGGTGTTTTAAAAACAACATCTACGGATTATATTCCATACTATAAAGATGAATATGCTAACATCGTATTAAATAGAAGAACCGGTTCATCTACTGAAACTTTTGAAATTTTCTTTAAAGAAGGATTTGATGGTAGAATTAGAAATGGTGTTAGTACAACTGTTTCATATGCAAATGGTACTACAAGTTGGGAAACTGGTTCTATGTTATTTGTTGGTCAAACCACAACCGGTTCGATTGATGAATTCCGTTTATGGAGAACACCGCTTTCAGAATCACGTATAAATAATCATACATTATTACCTGATGCTATTGATGGTTCTCATATTTCTGCATCTTCGGTTGATTTATTATTCCGATTGGATTTTGAATATCCAAAAGATTTAAGTTTAACAGGAAGTATAAATAACGTAGCAATTATTACGGATTATACAAGTTCTGCTCATGCAATTGGATTTAACGATACCTCATATCCTTACAATTATATTGCATACGAAAGAAGTGTGACTGCAAACGTTCCATCATCTGGTTTAACATATGGTAATAAATTTAGATTCGAATCACAAACATTAACAGGTGATTTGAATTATAAAGCACGTGCAACTAAAAAATCATTTGACCAAGCAGCAATTGATTCTGATAAATTAGGATTGTTCTTCTCTCCAATGAAAGAAATCAATATGGATATTCTTCGTTCATTGGGTGAATTTAACATCGATGATTATATTGGTAATCCTGCAGATGAATATAATGATTCATATAGTGATTTAACTAGATTACGAAATTATTATTTCCAAAGATATAATTTAAATACACACGAATACATTCAATTAGTAAGATATATTGATAAATCATTATTTGAAACGTTAGAATCATTAGTTCCTGCAAGAGCAAAGGTTTCTTCGGGTCTTTTAATTGAACCACATATTTTAGAAAGAAGTAAAGTTAAATGGAATAAACCTACGGGTTCATTAAATCATTTCGAAACATTAATCGATACAAATGATACAATTTTAACAACTGCTACTTATAATAATTTTGAAACACTTATTTCAACTACTGATTCGGTTTTATTAAGTGGTGTAAATTCAAATTATTCAGCAGAAATTGATACTGAATTATTATCATCTGCATCTGCTGTTTATACAACATATGAGGGTGATATTAACACTACTACCGATACTATTATCGAAGGTACATATGATACAATTTTATCAACTATTAATGCACAAATTACTGGTTCAGTACGAGGTGCATACGAGAATGTTGAGTTTGTACAAGTTGGTTTAGATAGAAATTCTATGGGTGTTGCTGGATTTGGTTTGTATGGTGAAAATGGAAACACAATAAGAAATTATATAGATTTGTGGGGAAATCGTGTTAAAGAAAGAAGTAAAGTATATTTAATAAAAGAAAGTTATACTGAAAAAGTACCTGTAAATGTGAGTCCGTTAGATAAGAGTTTAGGTACTGAATTAGAAACTATAACAAAATATAACTATAAAGTTAATATTTTACCTTTTACTGGTTCTGATGGTAATGAAACTACTGCACCAATTGTAGGTGGAAATATAGTAGAGGTTTCACCATTAAATGGTTATTTCCCAACACATTATAGAAACACAGGTGATTTAACTACTGGGTTACAAAATAGTTATTTTAATGGTTCAAAACAAACTACTGCTACCAACATTTTAGGTGGTTCGCCGGTACAAACTTTCACAACTAATCCAAATATATTGAAGGTTTCTGATACAGGTAGAGGAAGTGGAGAACCAATCTTAGAGGTTGATTAATTAAAATTATAGAATACTTATATTTATATAGGAAATAAAAGGAAAATTAAATTATGGCATATTTAGACAATACCGAAATTACGGTCGATGCGATTCTTACAAAAAAAGGAAGAGAGAAATTAGCATCGGGTGAAGGTTTGAACATCACAAAATTCGCTTTGGGTGATGATGAAATCGATTACACACTTTACGAACCTGCTCATCCAAAAGGTTCTGCATATTATGATGCAGCAATTAGAGCAATTCCAGTAACAGAAGCATCACCTGATGAAACACAGGTATTAAAATACAAATTGGTAACTTTACCAAAAGGAACAACTAAAATACCAAAAGTTGAATTCGGTGTTCCATCTATTTCAGTAAACCAAAGAAGTGGTCAAGTTTCTTTAACTCCAACTACTTCACCAAGTGGTAATACACAAAGTGGTTATACTATTGTATTGGCAAATAAAAATGCTGGTTCAATCGTTGGTAGTGGTTTAGCTTCAGGTACCGGTACAATTCCTGTATTCTTAGGAGATGAAATCACAACAACTGCGGCAGTAGAAAGAGGATTAACATTCTCATTCATTCCTAACCCAAATATTACACAAACTATTAAGACAACTATAACAGTTTATGGTAACGAAACTGGTGGTTCACAAACTATTCCAGTGACCGTAACATATGTAGCATAAAACGGAGAAATTAAAATATGGCACAAATTACAGGACAAGCCGGTGTAAACTTAACATCAGAATTAGCAGCGTATTTACAAGCTAGTAATGGTAATGTTACTACCGAGCAATTAACAAACCTTATTAACCAATACTTAACAGGTGGTGATAAACTAGCTGCACAAGGTGGTTCTATTACAACGGGTATTTATAAAAGATTTGGTGAATTCGACCAAATTACTGGTAAAGTTGAAGTTGTAACAACCGGTCTTTGGAGTGGTGATACGGGAAGTTTGACAGATTTTTATACATCTTCTGTACAAGCAACAGCTGATAGTTCAAACTACTATGTAAATGTATATGATTCAGCAACCACATCATCAGTTCAATTTGCAGTTGCATATGGACATAAGTATGCAAGTGGTTCAATCAGTTTAGGAAATTCAGATACATCTACATTAGCAACAAAAGCAACATATGCACAATATCGTTCTTTATTGTTAGAACAAGATGACCAATTCTTCACATTTGATTCTGCATCAGGTGAAAACTTATTAGATTCATCAGATATCTACGTTATCAATGTATCACGTGCCAGATACAAAGAAACTATGGATGCGGGAAACTGGCAAATCACATTGAGTGGTTCAAATGGTGTTTCTACATTCATTGATGATAGTGGTAAGAAATTCTCTGATACAGTTGGTAAAGCGGGTAGAGTATTTTATGTAGCAAGTGGTTCATTAAATTTAGGACAAGATGCAGAAGCTACTATTGCAAACAAATATTCATCAAATGGACAAGGTTTTGGATTATTCTATCCAGATAGAGGCTTAATAGTTCTTAACCCTGCAGCAATTCACAACACAATCGGAACATCAAAAGATAGTGGTTCAGTAGGTGGTAAATCTTTATACGCAGGTATTACATACGAGGGTAAAAATCAGTTCTTATTGTACAACGCAATTAAAGGTGGTGCTGATTTCGAAGCAAGAAGAACTGAAAACGTTTCTACTTCACACTATTTCGTAAGAGCAACAAATAGAGAATTTAACTTCTCAAACAATCCAACATTTGTAACTGGTTCTGATGGTACTTTTGCTGAAGCTTCATTCGAAAGAGACCCTAAGACATTTATTACAACAGTTGGTTTATACAACGATGCTAACGAATTATTGGCAGTTGCAAAAACATCTCAACCAATTGCAAAATCATACGATAAAGAAGTATTAATTGCAGTTAAATTAGATTTCTAATCAAATATATAATATAATATAGACACTAAACCCAACTCTAAAAAGTTGGGTTTTTGTTTATTAAAATACTTATATAGGTAAGGAATACACTATGTTTAAATCAATACCTAAATCAAATATATCAAGACGTTCGTTCAAAGCATACAAACTTTGGTCAGACCAAACTGAAGCAGATGCTCCTGTCATTAAATTATATAATGTATCAGGCTCTTACTTTGAAGATAGTTCTCCAACATCGCAAGGGTATTATGTACATTCATTATATAATTCAATAAAGAAAAAATACTATTCATCCGAAGGGAATGCTTTTACAACATTTGGTTCGACTAGTAATCTTGCTAATTATAATGTAGATAGAAATTATTCAACCGGTAGTGTTTATGTATTTTCGATAGAACGTTCTAAGTTTGGTGAACAAATGAAACCAAATTCAGTTGAATTAACATATGGTGGAACAACTTATGTAGATGATGGATATGGACAACTTAAAACTCCTATCCCATCGTTTGAATTGATATCTTTAGATATGGACGATACCGGAAGTGGTATTTTAACTATATCAAATGGTGTAACTCAATATGAATTAGAAATATTGGATACTACAATGGATACCAATGGACTTGATTTAAATACAGGTGTTGTTACTTTTTGGTATTTAGGAATGGATGATACTATTACATTAGTTGAAATTGATTTTGAATCAGCCGTTGTTGAATTTTTAGAAGAATTTCAATTTGAAGGAACGGATTTAGCAACTCAAATACATGGTAACGTATTTTATGATGATGGGTTAATTGTATTGACAACACAAGATGTAGACCAAACAGAATACTCATTAAATTTCCGTTCTACTCATACAATATATGAAACTGAAATATTAGTATCAGCAGATACTGGTGAATTTAACTATTCACAAAACCCATCTGCAGTAGATGTAACACTTAGTGGTTCATACGATTTCGAAACAACTGCTATTCCAAATGTATCATCTGCTAAGACGGTAAAAATTAAAGAAGTTTTAGATATTAAACGAAAAGAAACATTTGGAGGTAGTACGGGTTCTATACAAGGTACGTGGGATGATTACTACAATTATAGTTTAAATGACCCGACGGGTTCATATATAACTCCATATATCACAACAATCGGATTATATGATGATGATGATAATTTGTTAGTTGTTGCAAAATTACCGAAACCAATAAAAAATCTACCAGATTATAATGTTAATTTTTTGGTTCGTTTTGATACTTAATAATATTTATATAATATAAAAGGAAAATACTATGGCATCAATATTAGATTTATACAATGGGTCTGATTTCTCTAAGATAGGAAAATCAAGTAAAGATAAGACTCCCATTTCTGCAGACGAGACAAACAAACTACACATCGAAGATGCGAAAATAAATAATGCAAGAGGTGGTAAGTTAAACGAAAAACCATATTCTGATACTATTAAACGATAATAAGTTTTGTCTTGTATAATAAACCATTTAAACAAATGGGCGTATTTACATATCCCAAAAACAGGTGGAACATCTTTAACTAAATTACTATCAGAACAAAGTAATAGTGAAGAAGTTATAACTCATGGTGATTTAGGTCATTTTGGAAATATTTCTAAATATTTTATTTTTACAATCGTAAGAAACCCATTTACAAGAATTGCATCAGCATATCAACATAATGTTAGAAGTGGTACTACTGATAATTTCAAACATTTTTTAGAAAACATAACACCAATAAACTCTTGGTATTTTCCACAAACTTATTTTTTTAATCACAATCAAACATCCGAACGATTTATAAATTTCACTGCAAAATATGAAAATTATGAAATCGATGTTAAATACATTTTAAATAAAATTGGTATTCATAATGTAGAAATACCACATGAAAACCGAAATCCAATTTACAATAGACATCCATCTTTAAATCAACTTAATTACTACAAAACACTTTACAAAGATAGTTGGTGTAAAAATTGGGTGTTGGAGAAATATAAAAATGATTTCAAATTTTTTAACTATGACATGGACATATAAAGGTTACTCAATTACTGAACTTTCAGACATGCCTGAAAATACTATTGGGTTTATTTACAAAATAACCAATGGTGAAACTAATGAATATTATATTGGTAAGAAAAATGTATTATCAATAACCAAACGTAAATTTGGTAAAAGAGAGATTGCAGCATTAACCGATAAACGTAGTAAACATTGGGAATGGGTTACAAAGGAATCGGATTGGAAAACATATCGTTCTTCTAATGTGACGGTAAAAAAATGGGAGGGTGATAGAATTAAGTTAGAAATCCTTCGTTTTTGTAAATCTAAAAAATCCCTAACATATTACGAATTACAAGAACAATTTGCACATAATGTATTAGCAGATGAAAACGCCCTAAATGACAACTTATTGGGTAAATTTTTCCGTAGAGATTTAGATGAAATAGATTTGGAAAATTGATAAAATTTTCGTATCTTTGGGTAGTATAATAGCAAAGTATAAAATAAATTTGGAAATATCAGATTTATTTCGTATATTTGTATATCTAATTGCACTATATGCTATCGACAACCGATAAACTAACAATTATTAGTATCTTAGATGATACATTAGGACCGGGTTCATCCTTAAAGGGTAATGAACAAGCTCACTATTGTCCATTCTGTCATCATCATAAGAAAAAACTTCAGGTAAACTTAGATACTCAACAATGGCATTGTTGGGTGTGTGATTCGAAAGGTAAACGTATATATTCTTTATTGAGAAAACTACAAGTGGATTCTCATAAGTTAAAAAGAATATTAGATATCTATGGAGATGATTATATAGTAGCATCTTCACAAGAAGAAGAACAAATTGAATTAAGATTACCAAAAGAATTCGTATCTTTACTTCAAATTCCAAAAGGTGTAAATCCACTTTATAAAAAAGTAAAACATTATCTAAAAATTAGAGGTATTACCGAAAGTGATATCATTAGATATAATATGGGGTATTGTTCGACTGGATTATATGCAGGTAGAGTTATCATACCATCGTATGATTTAAACAACAAACTTAATTATTTTATAGCACGTTCGGTATTTGATGATGAACCATACAAATATAAAAATCCGCCGGTTTCAAAGAATGTAATTATGTTTGAAAACCAAATAAATTGGAAAGAACCTATTACACTTTGTGAAGGTGCTTTTGATGCATTATCTATTAAAAGAAATGCTATTCCAATCTTAGGTAAATTTATTCCAAAAAAATTAATGGATAGTATATATGAAAGGGGGGTTTCTCATATCAATATATTATTAGATAGTGATGCACAAGACCAAGCTTTATACTATACCATATATTTTCAGAAACAAGGTATTGATACAAAAAATATAATTCCATCAGAAAAGGATGCATCTGAAATGGGGTTTCAACAAATAAATGAAATTCTAAAAAACGTAAAACCTACCGAATTTAGTGATATTATATCACAAAAGTTACAACAATTATGATAGTAAATAAAATTTACCACTTAGCTGATTTACACATTAGAAACTTACAAAGACATAAAGAATATCGCGAGGTATTCAAAAAGTTTTTAAAACAAGTAGAAGATGATAAAATCGAAGATTCTATTATTTATTTAGCAGGAGATATTGCTCATGCTAAAACCGAAATGTCTCCTGAACTAATTCAAGAGATTAGTTGGTTCTTAACTGAATGTTCAAAGTTACGAGAAACTTTTTTAATCACGGGAAACCACGATTGTAATTTAAACAACACACACCGATTAGATGTTCTTACGCCCATTATCGATAATCTTAATAATCCTCGCGTACATTATCTTCGCGATACTGGTGTTTATAACCATCACAATCTTACTTTTGTCGTTTATTCTATATTGGACAAGAAAGAAAATTGGCCATTGGGGAAAGATATTGAAGGAGAAAATAAAATCTGTCTTTTCCACGGACCTGTAAATAAAGCACAAACTGATATTGGATATGTAGTATCATCAAATTCGTTTACGGTCGATATGTTCGATGGATTCGATATGGTTATGATGGGTGACATCCATAAACGTCAAACTTTTGGTGAAGGATATGAACACATTGCATATGCAGGTTCTATGATTCAGCAAAATCACGGAGAGATGTTGGAAAACCACGGGTACTTAATATGGGATGTTCCAACTCGTACATTTACCGAACATCACATCCATAATGATTTTGGGTTCTTAACAATTGATGTAGTTAATGGTGTAATCCCACAATGGGTGTACGATGAAATTGATACAAAACTACCAAAAAATCCTCGTTTACGTTTACGATTCACAAACACCGAGGCATCAGATATGAAACTTCGTATTGCAGAGTTAAAACAATTATTTAACGTTGCAGAGGTTACAGTGACTAGAACTGATACTATTGGTCAATTAAAACGTAATTCAGGTTTAAATAAAAATATTGTTGGTAATGTAAAAGATGAAACATTTCAAAATCAATTAATCAGAGATTACTTAGAAAGACAATTTCTATTAGAAGATTCTGATTTGGATAAAATTACAACTATCAATAAGGATGTAAATCACCGAATCGATGATTCAACCCTTACGGAAAATATTTTATGGACACCTAAGACATTAGAGTTCTCAAATATGTTCTCATATGGTGAAGGTAACAAAGTTAGATTCGAAGATGCACAAGGAGTGATTGGTATATTTGCACCAAATGCAAGTGGTAAATCATCTTTGTTTGATGCACTTTCATTTTGTATTTTTGATAAAACATCTCGTACCTCATCTTCAAAAAATATTTTAAATAACCAAAAAGATAACTTCTATTGTAAGTTTAATTTTGAAATTGATGGAGTTGATTACTTTATTGAAAGAAGTGCAAAATGGACACGAAAGGGAACTAACCTTTCGGTAAATGTAAACTTTTGGAAAGAAGATGCCGGTATAACTACATCTTTAAATGGTGAACAACGAAGAGATACTAACAAGAATATCGAACGTTACTTAGGTAAGTTTGAAGATTTTGTATTAACATCTCTTTCATTACAAGGAAACAACGCATTATTCATTGATAAATCACAATCAGAACGTAAAGAGATTCTTTCACAATTTATTGGTGTTGATATCTTTGATAAACTATACCAATTAGCATCAGATGAAAATAGAGAAAACTCTACTTTAATTAAGAAATTTAAATCAGATGATTTTACTTCTAAACTTGCTCAAATTGAAACTGATTTGAAAGCAAATAAAAGTGAATACAAATTAGTTGATATTGAATTGAATGGTATTAGAGATGAAGAAGATGGTTTAAATAAGGATTTAATCCGATTAAATGGAAAGATTGTAAAATTAAATTCTGATTTGGTTGGTATCGATGAATTGGAGAAACGCAAGAAAATTCTTACTGATAAAGAAACTGAAATCCTTAATACGAAAACTACAATACAAGAAAGAATTTCTAAATTGGAAGATTTACAACTACAATTAGAAGAAATTATCGATGGATTTGATGAAGAAGAATTAGAAGATAAAATTGAATTATTAACATTTAGTAGAAAAGAATTCAATACATCTAAACACGAATTAGAAAAATTAGATATTAAAATTAATTCTTTAAGGGATAAGAAAGACCATTTAGATTCTCACAAATATAATCCAAATTGTGAAATTTGTATGGATAATTCCAAAACTATTTTGGAATCTAAAAAAGATGTAGAAGAACAATTATCAGATGTATTAGAACAATGGGGTGATGCAAATCGTATAAATGAAATTGCAAAAGAAAAAATAAATGAACTTACTCCTTATGAATCAGATTGGAAAAACTTGCAAGATACTAAGGAAAAGGAAGATAAAGTTGATAGAGAACTATCATCTCTAATGAATAAGTTAGCATCATCCGAAACCGAAGAAATCCGTATTCAAACACAAATTGCAGACCAAATTAAACTTATTGAAGAGTATCATCAAAATGAAGAACAAATCAAAAAGAATGGTGAAATTAGAGAGGAAATCAAAGGTAAGAGAGATTTGTTAGATGAAAACAAACGAAAGTTTACAAAGACAAATAAATTACTTTTAGAACTTAATGGTAAGGTATCATCTTTACAAAACCAAAAAGAAACCTTAGAAGATAAAATCAACGAAGTTAAGAAATTAGAGGAACAATCTAAATTATATGAGTATTATTTGAATGCTTTGAGTAAGGATGGTGTTTCGTATGAATTGATTGAAAAGGCACTTCCAATGATTGAAGGTGAGGTAAATAACATCTTAGCACAAATTGTTGAGTTTGGAATGCAATTAGAGATGGATGGTAAAAACATCAATGCTTACCTTGTTTATGGTGATAATAAGTGGTCTTTAGAAATGTGTAGTGGTATGGAGAGATTTATATCAGGACTTGCAATCAGAGTTGCTTTAATCAATGTATGTAACTTACCTCGTCCAAATTTCTTAGTAATCGATGAAGGGTTTGGAACATTAGATAGTGAGAATTTACAATCTTTATTTATGTTATTTACCTATTTGAAGACTCAATTCGATTTTGTAATGATTATATCCCACATTGATTCAATGAGAGATGTAGTCGATGGATTAATCGAAATTAAAAAAGTAGAAGGTTTTAGTCACGTGAAGTTTTAACAGCTAATATATTCGTAGGTTTAGGTTGTGTAATTCTTTGTTTAATTAAAGATTCAACTAACCCACTCAAAGTGTACCCACGTTCTTTACAATATTGTTGTAATAGTTCGTGGGTTTCTTTTTTTATTTGTATTGTTGTATATTTGTTCATTTCTATGGAGTTCTATGGGTTTCCATAGAATATATATGAAACAAATAATTTTAGTTATATTTATATCTGCATAGGAGAAATATAATGGCAATAATAAAATCATATTCACCACTACAAAATTTATCAAATTACGGAACGTTTATAAACGATACAAATCCGAATTCTGATTATTTTCGTATTACGGAATTTAACGAAACTTTTACTGGCGGTAAAAATGGATTCTTAATAGAGGGTTCTGAGCATTTAAAGGAAACAACAGAAATAAAAATTGAGATTTTAGATGTTGAGGGGAATCCTGTCTATTACGAACCGGGTAATGGTGTACCTGAATATTATGAAGGTATTGCTAAATTGGTTTCTGTCCACGTTTATGAGGACACTCCTATTGGGATAGGTAAGATTACCATTTTAGGAGAATTGAAGACTTATGAGGATGCTAGCGGGGTTATTCGTGATGTTCCAACCGAATGGAGAGGTGCATATAATGTAAAGTGGGAAAAGAACTTCCAAATCAATAAAAACATTACAAATGAAACTCGTGTAAGATTCTATAAAAGACCTCTTATTACGATTGATGAGATAGTAAAACCGATATATAATGTAACAACTCCGTTTGTTACTCAAAGTGGTTCAGTAGAAGGTATTTCAGAAATTCCTATTGCAGGTTCTAATTTAAGTAGATGGACTGCAGGAACTTTATATAAATTAAAAAGAATATCTGGTGCAGGGTGGACATCCTCTATTGATGAAAATACAATAGAATTACCTAATTTGGGTTATAGTGCTAAAATTATTGAAGTTCTAAATACTGATGAGGTTTTAGTTGATACACCATATACGATAAACAATATTGTAACCAATTTTTCAGAAAGCTCATATACATCATCATTTGAATATTTAGATGGTCAAACATTTACTGAATCTGCTTTAACAGGTTCATTTGCTAAAATAAACATTTCAAATCTTAAAACATTTGTTGGTGATGTTGCCAGAGTAAAAGTATTTCGTAAATCTCGTAATGATGTAGGTGATTATGTTTTGGTACAAGAATCAAAATTAGAATCTACTGAATTATTAAGAGATTTAACTGCAGCAGGACAAACTGATATATCGTATGGTAATTTTACTCAAACGAATTTAGATACATATTGGACAGGTTCTTCGAATTTACAACCATCGATAAACTTAGATAAATTATACGCATCAGTAAAACCTGCAAATGGCCAAATTGGTGTACAAACATTATACACAACTCAATCAGTTTCAGTTGCTAAAGATGTAGAATATACTCTTACATTTAAAACACTTTATAGTGGTTCAGTTGATACATCAAAATCACTTCGTGCATATTTGAGTTCATCAAATTACACACAAGAGTTTTTAACATTATCGGGTTCTGCAATTTATCAAACAAAACAAGATATATCTCAAAATATCATTGCTATACCAACATCTTCGTTAGCAGATGCTAAATTGGTATTTGAGTTTAATGGTAGTGGGTGGCATATATCAAATGTAAGTTTGAAAAATGCACAAGAAACTTCGTTTTCACCGGATGAATTTACAATTGTACAAGACGTTGCTAAAAATGTAGCAAGTGAAACTTTCGATTTCCGTTTTGAATTTTATGATATAAATAACAACTATATACCAGTCGATGTATTTGCTTCAAAAACATTTACAGGTGGTAATAACTTCATAACCAGTGCTAAATTACTAACATTCGATAGTGACCGAAATTCATTCAGATTCAGTACAGGTTCTATTGGTAATCCAACATTTCAAACAATTGGATTTACTGTCTCAAGACAAAATTTAGTTGGAGCAGTTACATATGGTCGTTCAGTATTCGATTTGACAGGTAGTTATATAGACCCATCCGTCTATACGGGTGTAGGTGCAGCATATCCTGGTGAACCTACTAATCCAAGTGATAATGGATTTATTGCACATATAGATGAATTTACAGGTAGTCTTCAAAATATTGTAGTAGGTTCAATTACATATACTGCATCTTGTGATGGATTACATCAACATGAAACTGTTTATAGATTAGAAGATGGTGATAATGCACCTGGTCTATTTGCATCATCTACTGCAAATCAATTTGTATATAAAGCAACTGATTTATCTTTAAATCCATCGAATCAAGTAATAACATTTGATGTTCGTAGAAAAAACTTAGGAATTAGTGGTGCAACAATAACTATCAATTCTGGTAGTGACTTTGGTACTGCTTCTGCTTTGATACCTTTATTTGATGACCCATCAACTGGAGTTGCAACTTATTATTTATCGGGTTCAACATTTAATTATACATCAGGTTCTGCAACATATTTTTTTAGTGCATCCGATGGTTATGATGTTGATTATCACGACGCAGTTAAGATTACACCAATTAAAATATTAGACGGATTATCAGTAAACTTATCAAATGAAAATGCAACTCTTCCTGCTAAATCGACCGGATTTGTTGAAAGTGGTTCATTTGTATTAACAAGTGGTTCGGTAAGTGTAAAGGTAGGAAACGAAACAATAGCGTTTGATGACGAGGGAAATGGACAAGGTAATAATACATTTGCTATAACATCGGTAACTGGTACTACTGGTATATCCGTAAACTCATCCAATCCACTTATAAACGAATATGGAATTACTGCATTAAATGGAGTTACTTCTGGTTCAATAAATGTAGTAGTTCGATATAAAGATGGTAGTGGTGATACAACTGATGTAACTAAAGTTGTAACATATACAAAAGCAAAAACAGCAGTACCAAATGTAGTAATAACTGCAACTCCACAAGCACAATCAGTATTAGCAAATTCTTCAGGTGTGCAAACTGGTACACTATCAAACGTTTTGGTAGATGCTTTAGAGGGTAGTACAAGTAGATTTACTTCTATGGTTATTACAGGAACACCTGTTGGATTTTCAACACCACCAACTATTAGTACCAATACACTTGTTATGACTTCTGCCGTTATGAATGCTGCAGAGGGTTCAGTAACATTGACAGTTACTCATACAGATAGTGAAGGAACAACTGGTCAAACCAAAACAATAGTAGTAAGAACTACAAAGGTAAATGTTGGTACAAATGGTACGAACGGAACTGATGGTGAAGATGGTGAACCGGGTGCACAAGGTGGTGATGGACCTGGAGTTGTTTTTAGAGGGCCTTGGAGTTCTACAACAACTTACAATAGTATTAGTCAAGACCCAACACGTAGGGATGTAGTATTATATAGTGGAACTTATTATGCAACAAAAGCAAATGCAACTGCTAACTTAAATAAACAACCAAATACTCAAACTACCTTTTGGGAATCGTTAGGTACTGATTCATTTTTTGTAGCTGCTGAAATGATAATCTCCAAAGAATCATATGTACAAAATACAATAAATGTTGGTACAAATACTTCTGGTAACGCAAACATTACTATCGCAGGTGGTACAACCTCACCATATATTTCCATTGGTCAAGCAACCAAAGGTTATGACCAAGTTGGTGCTTTTATTGGTAGTAATGGAACGACCGGTAGGTTATCTTTAAAAAGTTCTACAAACTCTTTATTATGGGATGGTGCATCTTTAACTATTAATGGTGCAGGAACTTTTACTGGTGCATTAAGTGGTGGTACAATTTCAATTGGTAGTGGTGATTCAATTTTTAAAGCGGATTCAAACGGAATTTATTTAGGAAACGCTACGTTTGGTTCTGCTCCATTTAGAGTTTCATTAGCTGGAGTATTAACTGCTACAAGTGGAACTTTTTCAGGAGAAATTAATGGAGGTACTATAAATATTGGAGGAAATGATGCTAGTAGTTTTCACGTAGATTCTGCAGGGCAAATGTGGTTAGGTGCTGGAAATAGTGGATTTGATAGTGCACCATTTAGAGTAACGGCCGGAGGTGCAGTAACTGCTACAAATTTAACATTGACCGGTGGTAGTTTAACAATTGGTAGTGGTGCAACTTATGCTAATATAAGTTCGACTGGTAAATTAACAGCAGCTAATGTGGATGTATCGGGTCGTATTACTGCAACCGAAGGATTTATTGGAGATTGGGTATTGACTGGTGCAAACTTATATGCAGCAGTAGGAACTAAAAAATTACAACTTGCTGCAGGAAGACCTGCTATGGAATTATATGATGGTGCATCAATAGTAGTAGATGTAAACGCTAATACCACATTATCTGATAAATCCGCGGGGAGTATATCACCATCATCTGCTACTCTTAGCAATACTAATGTACCTTATAATGCTACTACTTGGGCAACAAAATCAGGAACAGTATATTTCTTTGGAACTGATGCTACTTATAATTTAGGACCAGATAGTTCTACATTTACTATCAATTCAGGTAATTCTCTTATAGGTAAATCATGTACAATATCAGCTGTAGCAAGTGGTACTGGAAATTCATTTGCAGCATCGGGTGATGATTCACATAATGGTGTATATCTACGAAGAATGGATTGGTCTTTTAATTATGGGTTTAAATTACAAACACCATCTACAACTATATACGTCACAATACCTCGTCTTGTTACAGATACTATCTATACTATTGCAACCTATACTTTAACTGCAACGTATGCAAATACATTAATAAGTACGACTGTTACACTTGAAGCCGGAACATATACTATAACTCCGTTATTACACGATGTGTATGCAGCAGCAACTATGGATACATCGTTAGGACCTGGGCCTGCAGTGTTTGATTTAACAATGCGAACTCCCGCATTAAGTAGTATATCTGCAGCAGTTGCTGTTTCTAAGACTGAAATGTGTGCAGGTGGATTCCAAGTTGTATTTGATACTTCAAAATATTTAGAAGTAAAACGTGCCAATGAAACGGATTTTGTTAAAATTGGTGGTGGATTATCAGTTACAGGTGATGTTACTGCAAATACCTCGTCCGATATTCGTTTAAAGGATAATTTGATAAAAATAGAAAATCCACTTGAAAAAGTATCTTTAATAAATGGATATACTTATGATTGGAAAGAAGGATTTGAAGATATTCATACAAATAAAGGAAATGATATTGGAGTGATAGCACAAGAAATCGAATTAGTGTTACCACAATTAGTTGCAACCAGAGATAATGGATATAAAGCAGTTAGATATGATAAAATTGTTGCTTTGTTGATTGAAGGTATAAAGGATTTAATAAATCGAACCGAAGAGTTGGAAAACGAAATTAAGAAATTAAAAGAGGATAAGTAATGGCGTTAGAAAGTGGACAACCAATAAAGATGTCTCAAATTAAAGCTGCATTGAATAGTAGTTCAAATTCATTAAGACAATATAACGTTACTGCTAAAGCAGCAACAGGTCTTAGTAAATTTGATATACCGGATGTAATGTCTGAATTTTGGGGATATACTGGTGCAGCACCAACAACACCAGAAGTACCACCTAATTTTGAACCACCAACACCGAATTATGTTGCTCCAACTTATACACCACCATCACCACCAACTCCAGATTATATACCACCAAGCCCTACACCTGCTATAGAAACTACATTAACTGGATTACGTGCAAGTACCGATGGTGCAGAGAATGCATGTATTAGTACCGATTATGGTACATTCTCAGCTGTAATATGGGGTACGACTCTATGTAATGCTACACGTTTTTTTATACCAACTGTCGTATCACAAGATTTGGGGTCCGGAACTGCATTTTATGTAAGTGGTGATATAGATGGAGTAAGATGGGTTAAAGAATTTAGACGTGTTCAAACTGAAAATTATGCACTTCCGCGTGGTACATGTGAACAATGTATAGTTACCCCAACTTATACACCACCAACACCAACTTATGTACCACCAACACCACCGATTACACCAGATTATGTAGAACCTCCAACTTACGTCCCTCCGGCTTATATACCACCTGCTACACCGGAATATAATCCACCTACAACACCGGAATATGTTGAACCACCAACTACGCCAAATTATACACCACCACCGCCATCATATGAATCGGTGTTTTTATCACCGGGTGGAACACAATCAGATGCATGTGATTCGACCGTTGGTTCTTATGGGTACTATCTTCCAGCGGGTGAAACATTTACCACTGCTACTCAAATATTTAGCAGTAACACCGGTACACAAGCGAATAGTGGTTGGTATTCAAATGGTGCTATTGTAAAATATTGGGATGGTTCACAAATAACCAACACACAATCATGTGATGGTTCACCGGTAGAACTTTAATAAATTAAAAAATAAATGAATAGATTGGTTACATTTGGAGATAGTTGGACTGCCGGACATGGAGTAGAAACTGATATACAATATAAAGAAGTTATATCTCCAAATTTGTTTATTGATTATCTCCGCTTAATGAATGGTTGGCCGAGATATTTAGCAAATAAATTCGATGTACCATTTGTAAATTTAGGATTTTGTAATAAATCAAATAATGAAATATATGAAGATATTATAAAATGGAAACATTTATTAGAACCTACTGATTTAATAATTGTAATGCTATCATACCCATATAGAAAAAATGGAAATCCTATAATAGATGTTGGTAATATTATTAATGAATTGAATGGATTTAATTATTTTATTTTAAATTCATTTTTTCCAACATTTGAAAATATAGATGAATCTGATAGGATGAATATTGATTTGACTAGATTTTTAAATGTAGATAAGTGTATTAGTGATGTATTGATACAGTGGGAACGCGATAATAACCAAAGTTGCTGGGAATATGATTTTAAAAAAGTTAGTGATTCAAATACATTTTTGGGAGGAGATTATCATCCAAATCTTAAAGGATATAAAATAATTGCACAAGAAATTTATAATCAAATTAAAAACTATAATTTATATAGTTTATTGACAATCCCAATAGCAGCACCAGTAGAACAATTTAGATTTCAAGTATCGTTGTTTGAGTATTTTCAAAGAAAAGTATATTCAGATGCTGCAGAAAAAAACGCTTTGGTGATTATATTAGATAGAAATATTCATAATACTAGAATTACTGATGTACCTTGGCAAATTGATATAAATCATAAATTATTACCCGGCATACATAAAGAATTAGACGAATCAAAAACCAATTCATACTACAATGCTATAAATGTATTTTATCCATTGAAATACATAATAGATACATTTGATGATAATAAAATTTTATGTATAATTGATTGTGATGTTGTTCCATTAAAAGTTTACGATGGGATATTACCAAATGATGATGAAGTTATTACATGTGATATATATGAAAATTGGCATATGCATATTAAAAATCCATCTAAACAAAATTTTCAAAAAATAGAAAAATATATTGAACATACTGATTTTAGTTATATGGATGGTGGGTTTGTTCCAATTATCATTAAAACAAAAACATTAAAAAAAATATTAAAAGATGTTATCACCATTTCAGAAAAAATAGTTGATGAATTAGATGATTCTGATATATTTGGTTGGTGGTGTGCTATGGCTGCATTTCAAATTGCATGTCATAATCACAAAATAAAATGTATATCTCAAGATAATACATATATTCCAAATGTAAATAATTTGAATATTGATAAACATTATTTTGCACATTATTCAGTTGACCCTAAATTTGCTAAAAAAAATTATACAAATTGGGATATGGATTTATTTGAAAATAATATTTTTTATAATCGAATTAAACTTTGGTCAAACGATTTCAAATAATTTTAGTTATATATATTTATATACATAATACTCTAATATGGTCACTATTATAGATAATGTTTTAACGGAATTTGAGTGTAAACGTTTAATAGAATTAGGTTCTAAAAATTTTCAAAAAGCTGGTACTCTTGGTGAATCCATAGAGGGGTATCGAGTTGCCGAAGGTAGTTGGTTACGCGAAAAAGATGAATTGGTAGATAAGGTTAAAAATATGGTTTCCATAATGACTGGTAATCCTATTGAAAATCAAGAAGAATTACATATTGTAAAATACAATATTGGAGGTGAATACAAACCTCATCACGATTATTTTCAAAAAAATGATGAACGACACGCGGACCATATAAAATTAGGTGGCCAACGGATAATGAGTTGTTTATTTTATTTAAATGATAATTTTCAAGGAGGTGAAACTGAATTTCCTATAAAAAAATTAAAAATATCACCGCGAAGAGGAAGATTACTAATGTGGAGTAATGTAACCCCAAACGATGAAATGGATAATGAAAGTTTACATGCTGGATTACCGATAATTTCAGGTACAAAATATATAGCTATTATTTGGATTAGAGAATCTTCATTTAAATTACCATAATATATGCATATAGATTTAGGAAAAATATTAAACGAATATGAATGTCAGTATATATTAAATGAATTTTTTCATTTTAAAAATATTGGAAAAATTCAATTAGAAACTGATGAAACATTTTATAAAAATTCATATGGTGGGATGACTCCGATAACTTGGTATTTATTGGGTAGATTTTTACCATTAGTAGAAGAAAAAACAGGTAAAAAACTAAAAACAGCCAATCCATATATTAGAATTTATAACAATGAATCTACTCTTCCATCTCATAGAGATAGACCTGAATTAGATTGGACAGTATCGGTTTGTATTTTTACGAATTTATCACATGATTGGCCATTGTGGGTAACCGATGAATCGGTAGAAGGTGGTAAAGTTGCATATCCTACAATACAAGGATTAGCAGGATTGGTTGATGGTAGAAAAACTAATCATTGGAGGGATACTTTAAAATGTGAAGAATATGAATATAATGTTCAATTATTTTTACACTATACTGAAATAGAAGATGAATTATAAATTATTAGTTACAACTGGTGCTGGAAATACTATACAAGGTGGTTCTGATATTTGGACTAATTATTTTTTAGATTTAGTATGGCCTACACTTCCTAATAAAAAAGAATGGAGATTATTAATAGATTCTAAAAGACCTATTGATTTTGAAGAAAAATCATTACCAAAAGGGTTAGGATTTCACTTTCATTACGATGATATTAATAAGACTAATAAGTGGTTAGAAGAAAGTGAAGTTATTCATGTGTTACATCCACACTATCATAAACGTCCTCATATCTGGCATTATGAAGATAAATTTGGAACAGTTTTCGTTCATGCATATGCTAGAGAAATGTATGAAGTTATTGATAACAACGTAGAAATTAATCGATTGCAATTTGCAACAAATGTAGATATTGATTTTTATGATGAATACTTGGCAACATTTCAAAGAAGAATTTGGATTGGAAATAATCCAACTAGTATGATTGATGAGTTTCCAAACTATACATACAATATACCAAACTTTTATGAATTTAAAAATAATTTACCACTAACTACTCATGTAGATAATGGTAAATTAGGATTTGCATCTCGTGCTGAATCTCGTAAATGTTTACATTGGATGAATAATCATAGTGGGTATGTATTAACAAATCAATTCGATGTTAAAAATTTAAGAGATACCACAACTTATTCATTAAATAATATTGATTTATTTCAATGGGACCCAACTATTCATCATTTTTTTATGTTGAAAAATTGGGGTATATTTCATGGTGCTTATTTTAAAGAACCATTTGGATACTCAATTTTTCAAGCAGTAGATTATGGTAAACTACCCATAATAAATAAAGATTGGGCAACCGAAGTAGATTACAAATATAGAGTATCTACTAAAAACGAATTTGATGAAATGGTTAAACAAATACTCAAAGATTCATATTCAGAAAGAGAAGCAAATTGGTTAAATCTTAAAAAATATATGCAAAAGTTTGATAATAAAGAGGAATGGATTGATAAAGTCCGTACATCAATTTTATCATAATTCCAAATATTTATTTTTCATATTTTTTTTACGTTTTGTATATTTTTATATATTTATATACAAAGGGGGTAGGGGGTTAGCTACAAAGCTATTAACTACTACACTATAACTTATACTATTTTATTAATATTATTTATATTATATAGCTTAATTAAGCCTAACTCCGAAATCTCGGAAAATACAATTCGGTTATGATATCATTACAAAATTTAGATTATCTAAAAGACAATCTAACCAATAATCAGGAGTTTAACGAATCCCACGAAGTAGAAGATAAACCAGTCCCATATCGTTGGTCACATGGTGCAACTGATTTACATTTGGGAGATGGTTTAATTGTTTATTCTCTCATTCAATATATGAGAGCAAAGACTTGTGTATGTTTAGGTAGTGGTGGTGGATTTATTCCGAGATTAATGACACAAGCTAGATACGATTTACACCAACAAGGAATATTTGATGGAAATGCTGATTATAGTTGGGGTGATATTGGTGTTACCTATGTTGTTGATGCAATGAATGGAATCGGAGGTAATGTAGATTGGTTCAGAGAAGAATCTTTTTTTAGACGTTTTTTCTGTCCACGTATTATTGGTAGTACAACTGCAGATGCGTTTCATAATTTCTTTGTACTAAATGATATTAAGATTGATTATTTACATATAGATGCTGGTCATAGTTATGAAAATGTAAAAGAAGATTTTGAATTATATTCACAAATACTTTCTCCAAACGCAATCATTTCGATTCACGATACAGACCCTAATTATGCAGATAGTTATATTGTTACCGATGAGGTAAAAGATAGAGGTGATTTTGATGATTGGCATGGACCAATTAAATTTGCAAAAGAACTTAAAGATAATTCAGATTGGGAAGTATTCGACCTTTTTAATTTTGGAATCCAAAAAAATAAACCAGCATCCACAGGTTTAACATTAGTTAGAAAATGTCAAAAATAAACTTAGTAACAGTTGTAGGACATAACACAACTATGTTACCACATATGATTCAACATTATAAAAATATAGTTGATGAAATTCATGTGGTAGTATATAGACAAAGTGTTAATGATGGTATATTAGACGAAATTAAAAAATTGGGAATAACCCCAACAAAAGTTGTTACCGAACCTAAATTTAATTGGGAAAGAGTAACTGAACTATATAATGAAATTAAACGAACCAAGCCAAACGAATGGTGGGTAGTTTCAGACGATGATGAATTTCACATTTATCCAAAACCAATCAAAGAACTCATTTCAGAATGCGAAGATAATGATTGGGATTTTATAACTGGTGGGTTCATAGATAGGATAGGAGAAAATGGAGAATTTCCAATCGTTGAGAAAGACTCTAATATTTGGGAAAAGTTTCCACTCGCTGGGTTTTTTAGATACCCATTGAGTGGGGCTTGTCCTAATAAAGTTTGTGTAATGAAAGGATATGTTGATGTAACCCCTGGTCAACATTATGCAAAAATTGGTGATACTGATACGTGGAGAGAACGCGGATGGAATCATCCTAAACGTTATCCATATGGAAATGGTGAAGGATTTATACAAGTTCATCATTTTAAATGGGATTCAACAGTTTTAAAAAGATTAAAAGAAGTTTCTGAAACAAAAGAAGATTATACGTTTTGGAAAGAATATAAAAAAATGTATAGAGCAATCCAAATAAATGATTGGAAAATTGATATCAATAACCCAACATTTATGTTAGAAAAACTGAATAAAAATATACATTCAGAATATTCTAAATGGAATGTGTTAACAAGAATTATACTTGATATATGAAAGATAAACTAGCAATAATAGTTCCATATCGCGATAGAGAAACTCATCTAAATGTGTTTATTCCACATATGAACAACTTTCTTGCAAATAAAGGAATTGATTACACTATTTTTGTAGCTGAACAGGCAGATGATAGACCATTTAATTATGGTAAACTTTGTAATGTAGTGGTTAATGAAATTCCAAAGGATTATACATATTTTTGTTTTCACGATGTCGATATGTTACCACTAACCGATGATTGTGATTATAGTTATCCAGAAACTCCAACACATTTAGCAACAAACGTTGAAGCACATAGAAATAAGTTACCTTATCCACAATACTTTGGTGGTGTAATATTAATTAATAGAGAAGATTTTGAATTTGCAAATGGATACTCAAATGAATATTGGGGATATGGATTTGAAGATTTGGATTTATTAAAAAGATTAGAAAAATCAGATGCATATTTGGAAAAATATTATGATTTAAATCAAGTCTATTCATATTATGATAAATGGGAAATTCTACCTTACAAAATAGAAGATGTAGAAATATCAAATACCAACAAAACTCATACAATAAAAGGTATTGATTTACCAAAAGGTACAAGATTATATGGACCACAAAATTCTTTAATGAAAGGATTTACTGATTCATCGTTTACAATTTCATTATGGTTTAAAGATACATCTGAACTTTTAGATAAAATTAGTTTATTTGCTTTTGATGGACCGGATACTGGTTTATTTTTATCAGAGGATGTTTTAGGTAATCGTTACCTTAATGGTCAAATTTGGAGTGATAGAGAAAATCATTATGATGTATCAGTTGAATATTATAAAAATAGATGGAATAACGCAGTTTTTATATACGATAAACGTAATAATAAAATAAAAGTTATATTAAATAATAAAAAGACACACGAAAAGGAATTATATAAATTTAAAACATTTGATTATTCAGATAGATGTATAAAAATATCCGAAGTAGAAACATCTATTCAACTTGCGGATATCATAACATTTGATTGTGCACTATCTGATGATAAAATTAAAAAATTATATTATGATGGTATTACCTATTTAAATAAATTAGCTAGTATAGATGGTATAGTTCCAACTAACATTTTTAGATTTGATACAATGTACAATGTTAGTCATATTGAAGAAATAAAATTAGATAAAGGTAAAGTTGGAAACCACATAAAAGTAGAAGGAAACTATTCTATATTTAGTGAAACAATAAATTTAGCAGATGAAATTTATTTACCAGTTAGAATTGAAGCAGATTATAAATCATTAGTACATAAAGATGATACTAATATTATAAATAGATATTATAATTATGACCCCGATGTTGAAGAAAATGCAGATATATTCTTTAATGAAGTATTGGAGGGTTTGGTTGATTTTAAAAAATACGGATTATCAAATTTAAAATATTCGATATTAGATACAAGACAAAAAACAGGATATGTACAATATCGAATAGCAACATAATAATCATTTAGTCAAAATACAAATAAAATGGCAACAGAAAAAAAAGACAACTCATTAGAGGAAAGAAAAGTAAAAGCATTAGAAACCATTGCTAATACATTGGAAGATTTAAACGATTGGGTTTATTCAATGGAAACCGATATTTGGTCTGAAAGAATCGAATGGTATTTGAATGAATTTTATCAACTTGCTAAAGCTAAAACAGTAGGTCCTACTAATAGACCATCAAGAGATGCAGAAAGAGAAACGTCAAGTGAAGAAACGTCAAGTGAAGACGAAATCGAATAAACTAGCAGTGATTGTTCCATATCGTGATAGAAAAACTCAATTGACGAGATTTCTTAAACATATGGAAACATATCTAAGTGAATATGTTTATCAGATTTTTATAATTGAACAATACGATGATAAACCATTTAATCGTGGTAAATTATTAAATATTGGTTATACGATTGCATGCGAAAATAATTGTGATTATTTTGTATTTCACGATGTTGATATGTTACCTTATAAAGTAGATTATTCATATACTGATAAACCACTTCATCTTGCAACACATTTACAAGAAAACGATTATGAAACTACGTTTTTTGATTATTTTGGTGGAGTTACACTTTTTAATAAGGAAGATTTTGCATCAATTAACGGATACTCAAATGAATATTGGGGATGGGGGTTTGAAGATGATGATTTATTAATTCGTTGTGTACAATCTAATTTAGAATTGGATGTTGAAACAAGTGGTAATGAAACTATAAAAACATTTGAAACATTTAAATTTGATGGTGATACTTCATATATTGAATTAACAAAAATAAAAAAATCAACCGCATTATCAGATGATTTCACAATTTCAGTAATGGTTAAACCATCTGATATTCAATTAAATCCAAATAAACAATACGATGAATTTCCAATAGTATCAATTCCTGGTTATAATATTGGTATTTTCTATAATTCATTTAGAAGATTCTTCTGTCAGACATATGATATGGGTAAAACTCCATATTCAATTACAACTGATATATTGGGAGAACGTTGGGTTCATTTAACGATGGTTTTAAAGGATTCTAAGGAGGTCTATTTTTATTTGGATGGTATTCTTATTGATAAGATTATAATGCAAGATGATATCTTAAATCTATTGACTGATAAGATATACATTGGTTCTGCTAATGGTAAAAAAGATAATAAAGATTTCTTCTATGGTAATATAGCAAATGTTGAAATGTTTGATGTTGCATTAGAAGAATCGGAAGTTTTAGAAATTTATAAAAATAGTATAAAACCGAAAATTAGAGATTTCGGAAAATATAAATCATCAGAATATTTGTATTTTCAACTATTACCAGAATTATCTACAAATGAAACTTCAATTGATTTAGCAGGAGAATATAAATCGAAATTAAATAATGTTGAATTGGAACAATTAAATCAATCATTTAAAACATTTTTGCCAAAACCACATAGAAGAGATAGTAAATTTAAATCACTAAAACATAAATCAAATTCATCAATAGGAAATCGTTGGGTTCATTCTGAAACAAGAAAAAATCAACTAAAATATTATAATGAAGTTCGTAGTAATATTTTAGATTATCATATAGATGGGTTAAATACATTACGTTATTCAGAAATTGAAAATAAAGTAATATCATCTAATGTTTTACATATAAAGGTTAGTTTATAATGAAATTAGGAGTTTGTGTTCCATATAGAAATAGAGAATCCCATTTAAAGGAATTCATACCTGCAGTTGGTAAATACTTAGAAGAGCAAGGTATTGAATATTGTATTTACTTTGGTCATCAAACTGATGATAAATTATTCAATAGAGGTGCAATGAAAAATATTGCAGCTAAACACGCATTTGAGGATGGGTGTGATTATATAGTTTGGCACGATATTGATATGATACCAGAGGAAGGATGTGATTATACATTTCCAACTGAAACCCCAATCCATATTGCTACAAACATATCTCAAATGGATTATAAACTAAAATACGAAGAGTATTTTGGTGGGGCCGTAATCTTTTCTAAAGAACAAGTAGAAAAAACCAATGGTTATTCAAATGATTATTGGGATTGGGGAATGGAAGATGATGATTTATTTTGGAGATGTGTATTAGAAGGATATGCGAATGATTCGTATATAAAATTTTCATCAGAACCTAAACATTTTTTATCATTTAATGGTAAAAATTCATATGTACATATTCCTACAACTCGTAGTTTAAGAAATTTAACATCACGTTCTCACACTATTTCAGTTTTAGTTCGTGCACATCAGCAAGAAGAAAAAGTACCTATTTGGTTAGTTGGTGATAATGATAGAAGATTTTGTGAATATCCTATATTAAGAAGACCTGGATATGATTACGGATTAAGTTATAATAACTCTCGTGCATATACAGCACAATTATGGAATAATCAGAGAGAACATTTATATCAATGGATGAAACGTTATGAAAATCGTTGGACATTAGTTACATTAGTTATTGATGAAAATGATATTCACTTCTATATGAATGGTAAAGAATCCGATGCAAGACATGGAACGGGTACTCATTCTCCACAACATTTTGAAGGTATGTTGAAAAGATATGGTATGGTTGATTATTATTTAGGAACAACAACATCAGTTGGTGTAGATGATGTAAATAAGTGGTTTAAAGGTGATATTGCAGAAGTTAAAATGTGGGATAGAGCTTTATCAAAAGATGAAGTAGAGCAATTAGTTGTTACACCATCTAAAGAAAATTTAATTTTACATTATGATTTTACTGATGGATTGGTAATTGATAAAAGTGGAAATGATAATAATGGTATAGCATATAATTGTGAAAATAAATTAGAAGAAATAAAAATACCATACACTATAATTCCACATAGAAGACCAGGTAGATTACGTTGTTTACCACACAAAGATGAAGGTTTAGTAAAAGTTGATGGAGTTGATAAATGGGCAAAAGGAGAAACAACTGCTCGTAATGAAAGAAGATATGTTTTACAAATGCAACAAGGAAAATGGGATTATAAATCTGATGGGATTGCACAATTAAAATATGAATTAGTTGATATTGAAACAATAACACCTAAAGCAAAATTGATAAATGTAAAACTTTAATATATATTTATATAAAGAAAATTAAGTTATGGAAAATAAATTTTATGAACACTCTTTAAAAGTAAAAGAGGAGTTAAATAAAACCGGATGTGGCTTTTGTCTTGCTAAATGGACACAGGTAACAATGCACTTACAAATTGGTCACACTCACTCCTGTCACCACCCGGGCACACACCCGATACCTGAAAGAGAAATTAGAAGAAACCCATCTGCACTTCACAATACTAGATTTAAGAAAATTCGTAGAAAAGAAATGTTAGAAGGTAAACGACCTTCTGAATGTGATTATTGTTGGAACGTAGAAGATAACTCTAATGAATTTTCAGATAGAGTTTTCAAATCAGGTGAACCTTGGTCACATCCACATATGAAGGAAATTAAAGCATTAGATTGGAAAGCAGATTTCAATCCAAAATATGTTGAAGTTTCATTCTCAAACGCATGTAACTTTAAGTGTTCATATTGTTCTCCACAATTTTCAACTCGTTGGATGGAGGAGATTGAACAATATGGTGGATATCCTACAACTGATAATTTTAACGATTTATCATATCTTAGACAAGAAGATAAGATGCCAATTCCAATATCACAAGAAAATCCATATGTAGAAGCATTTTGGAAGTGGTGGCCGGAATTATATAGAGATTTATACACATTCCGTATTACCGGTGGTGAACCTCTAATGAGTAAAGACACTTGGGCTGTATTAGATTATATTATCGAACAAGAAAATCCAAATAAAAATTTATCATTAGCAATAAATTCAAACTTAGGTGTACCTGATAAATTGATTGATAGATTTATTGATAAGATTAATAAAATTACCGAAGAAGATAGAGTTAAAGATTTTGTAATCTTTACATCATGTGATTCAAAGGGTGCACAAGCAGAATATATTAGAAACGGATTGGTTTATAATCAGTTTATTGATAATGTGAATAAAATTTTAGAAAAATGTCCTAGAGTAAACATTACTTTTATGACAACTTATAATGCATTATCAGTACCCAACTTTAATGGATTGATTACTGATATATACGATATAAAATTCGCACACAAAAGTAATGATAGATATTGGCCTAATTCAGTTTTATTAGATAGTTCATATTTAAGACATCCACAACATCAAGCTGTAAAAACACTTATGGCAGATGATACTCATGATTGGGGTGTAGATATTTTGAATCAAGCAAAATTAATGGATTTCTTAGCAACTCCCTATGCAGCAAAAACCGAAGCAGGTTATGGTGATATGGAAATTGCTAAAGTAAAACGAATTTATGATTGGTATATTTCAGACGAAGAAGATTGGTTAAAAGATATGAGAAGATATAACTTTTATCAATTCTTTTCAAACCACGATAGAAGAAGAGGTACTGATTTCTTAAAAACATTTCCAGAATTTGAAAACTTTTGGAACATTTGTAAAAATACTAAAATATGATAGAAATAGATTACAAAGATTGGTGGGAGATTTGTATCGAAAACCAACATGGATTAAAAGATAAAAACTCAGCAGCATGGGCACAAGGAGATTTTACATTATTTACAAGATTTAAAACAAATTTTGATGTAATAAAAAAAGATGCAGAAGAAAATAATGCGTGTTGTGTAATTGGTAAACCTGGATTACATTTAGGATTATATATTACTACCGATGGTTATATTAAATTTGATTGGTGGACAAAGGAAACACCTGAATCAGACCCAAAATTTAATCACGTATTTGTACCTCAAAAAATTGATAATCAAGAGTGGTTAAAAGTATTTGTATCGCATGATAGTGTAAATAAAGAATTTGTAGTATGTTTTTATAATGAAGTGGATGAATTAATGATGGCTTCATCAAATAGATATACAGGTGAATTAGTAGATTATAGTTGGTCTAACACTTATATAGGTTGTGCATATCATCATAAAAATACTTATCCTCATAATGGATTTTGGGCAGGTACAATTGACTATATTAAAGCAGTAGATTTCTTTACTCCAAAAATAGTATTGGAAGATGAGATATATTTTGATGATTTAATGACTGATGTAAAATACGAAAACACTTGGTTTCATTATAATGGTGAACCAAAAACATATGCAACTATTTCAGATATTTCTGGTCATTCAAATCATTTAAGACATAAGAGACAATGGTATATTGAAACATTTAGAAATTATGAAGTAGAATTAATGAATGGTATAAACAAAAAAGGTTCAACTATTATTTAATGAGTCATTATTCCAAAATCAATATTGTAAGTGAATATATAACTCCAAATGGTTATCTATTCAATGGTTATTCTGAAAAAGATTTACCAGAAATTTTTATGCAACAATTGAAAAAAGTAGTTGATTTTGATGTACATATAGTTAGACCAAACGAAGAAGATAAATACCATATTATGGATGTACATAGTCCATTTTTGAACTATGTTAAAGAATATAAATCTAAATTTCATAACATTGCTCATAAAAAACCAATCATAGAATTAAAAACACCAAGTCAAATTGAAGATGGTGAACTAAATGAAGATGTGTTAAATATATTTTTAGCAGAATCAGATATCCGTTCTGCTTTTAAAATATATGGTTTAGATAAATTAACATTCTCTAAAAAAAGTTTAGATTTAGTTAGAGATAATAAAAATTGTGTTATTGTTATTTTAGATTGGAGAGAAGGTTCATATAGATTACCAAATGATTTAATTAATCATTTTAATAATTTTATGAAAACTCATAATTTGAAAAAGACTGATTTGTTTTTAATTAATAATGATTTTCAAATAAAATCTAATCAACCAAAATGTAATTTTTTATTAGGGACGTTTCCCTGGTATGTTTTAATAGGATTTGATGAAAGAATGCTTACTAAAATTGATTCAACTGGTAGAGAAATATCGGTAGTAACGGCAGATGAAGCATTTGATGCATATTCAACTATTAGACCATATAAGTTTTTATCTTACAATAGAAATTCAAATAGATTGCATAGACCATATGTAGTATCTAAATTATATAATGATGATATACTAAAAGATTCATTAGTTTCATTATATGAATCGAGAGCATTATCAGAATACGATACTGTTTTAAAAACAATAAATCATTTAGAATTTGAAACATTGATATTTTCAAATGAGGATAGACAAATTTTAAAAAAATTTGTAGATGAAGTCTATCCATTAAAATTAGACCACGATGATGCAGATGTTTGTGCTAGAGGTGATAACCAAGTTAGTACAAAAGACCATTTTTTAAATTCATATATAAACATTGTATGTGAAACATCTTGTCATTCTGAATATACATTTATTACTGAAAAAACATTAAGACCTATAATTAATTTACAACCATTTATCATTTTTGGGAATCCTTATACCTTATTGGAATTGAAAAATTTAGGATTCAAAACATTTGATAAGTGGATTGATGAAAGTTACGATAATGAATCTAATACAAATAAACGTTTTGAATTAGCATATTCAGAAGTCAAACGTTTAAGTGAAATGGATATTGATGAAATACATGAACTATATTATGAAATGTTTGATGTATTAGAACACAATTTCAATAGATTAGTTTCTATCTATAAAAACTATGAATTACCTGTTTATTTAGGAGATTCTATTTACAATAATTTAAAACTAATATAATATGAGAGTATTGATTACCGGTGGAGCAGGTTATTTAGGTTCGGTTTTAACTGAACGATTGTTGAATAATGGGTATAGTGTTACTATATTAGATAATTTGATGTATAATCAAACATCATTGATTCATTATTCACATAACAAAAGATTTAATTTTATTTATGGAGATGTTAGAAATCATAAATTGTTAGAAGATTTAGTTACTACTTTTGATGTAGTAATTCCATTGGCTGCAATTGTGGGATTTCCTGCATGTGATAGAGATAAAGAACTTGCAACCGCGGTAAATTACGAACACGTTAGAAAAGTTTGTGAATTGGCAAAAAATACAAGAACAAAAGTTATATATCCAAACACAAATAGTGGATATGGGATAGGAGAGAATGGTGAGTGTACCGAAGAAAGTCCACTCAACCCAATTTCCCACTATGGAGTGACCAAAGTTAAAGCAGAAAGAGAGGTTCTTGCAATGGGTGGTATTTCAATAAGACTTGCTACCGTCTTTGGTTCATCTCCGAGAATGAGGATGGATTTATTAGTAAACGAATTTGTTTACAAAGCATTAACTGATAAATACATTACTATTTTTGAGAAAAATTTTACTCGTAATTACATTCATATTAGAGATGTTGCCAAAACATTTGAATATATGATAAATAATTATGATAATTTTAGTGGTGAAGTATTTAACGTAGGTCTTTCAAATGCTAATTTAACAAAACAACAATTAGTAGAAAAGATTAAAGAATTTGTACCGAACTTTGCAATCACATATTCAGATTTTTATGAAGACCCCGATAAAAGAGATTATGTAGTTTCAAATAAAAAAATAGAAGATACCGGTTGGAAACCCGAATGGAGTTTAGAAGATGGTATTGAAGAACTTATCAAAACTTATACAATTTTAATACAAGATTTATCATCAAAATATAGGAATGGATTTCCATTAGGTTATGGCACAAGGACGTAGTATATTTTACAAAGAAAGAAGTTGGAATGATTTCCACTATTACAATGGTTCGGTTTTACCAGAGATAAAAATCGTTCAACCATCCACGTATTACGAATATCGTGGTTCAATCTCTACAACTTATCATTCAGATTATTATGACCGTTTGTTGCCCGCCGCTGAACGCAATAATGGGTTACAATTCAAGCACGATAGATACTCAAAATCAAAAATTGGAGTATTGAGAGGAATGCACTATGATGAAAAGACTTGGAAATTAGTAAGTTGTTTACAAGGAAAGATATATTTGGTAGTTATGGATGTAAGACCCAAATCTCCAACGTATGGTAAATGGGAATCTTTCATAATTTCACCTGAAACAGCAACTCAAGTCTTAATTCCACCTATGTTTGCCAATGGACACTATGTAATGGAAGATGATTCTATCTTTTTTTATAAGATGGCGTATGATGGTGAGTATAATGATGAGAACAAACAAAAGACAATAGTGTTTAACGATAAAAGATTTAATGTTGAATGGCCCGTAGCACAACCAATATTATCAAAAAGAGATAGAAATGGAAATTAAAAACTTAGAATATCATAAAGATAGATGGGTAGATGGTAATTTAACCGCAGAAGAATTGATACAATTCGAAGATGATGTAATTAAACATTGGGAAAGTGGAAAAATTAGAGGCCCAATTCACTTATCAAATGGAAACGAAGAGCAACTTATTGAAATTTTCAAAAAAGTAGGTGTTGATGATTGGGTTTTTTCAACTTGGAGGTCACATTACCATGCTTTATTACACGGAATTGACAGAAGTTGGTTGATGGGTGAAATTTTAGATGGAAAAAGTATCACCATTGTAAATAAAAAGTGTAATTTTTATTCGTCTGCAATCGTAACTGGTATTTTACCTATTGCATTAGGTGTTGCTGAATCAATTAAACTAAAAGGTGAAGATAAAAAAGTGTGGTGTTTCATTGGTGATATGACTTTTGAAACGGGAATCTTCTATGAGGTTCATAAATACGCTAGAAATAACAATTTACCACTTTATTTTGTTGTAGAAGATAATGGAGTATCAACAAATACACCAACTTTGGATACGTGGGGTGGAATTCAACGAGAAATTCCAGAAGATGTAATTTATTATCAGTATAAATCCAAATATCCTCACTACGGAACAGGAAAATGGGTAGTATTTTAAAGATATGTTATATAATGATGAGTTACATAATTTTGATAAGTTCATTTCAGAGTGGAACTTAGATACTGAATATGTTTTATTTGGAGCAAGTAAAGAATGCATCCAATTCATCAGAACTATTGATTTACTATTAGGTGAAAATGTATTAAAAATAAAATATATTGTTGACCACAACGTAGAAAATCAAACTACATTAAAAAATATCAATGAAATTAGTTCTTTTTATCATCAATCTAAAAATATTGAAGTAAAAAGAAAAAATATCGAACTAATTCACATAGATAATTTTAAAATTACACCAAATACACAAGTTATTGTAACAACCGATGTGTATAAGCAAAAATATAAAGAATTTTTAGAAGAAAATGATGTAAAATGGACTTGGTATAAAAACATTGCATCAATATGGCCATATAAATACAAAAACATAGTTCACATATTTCAATCCGATGTATTGGTTACTGAAAAATGTAGTTTGAATTGTTCTCATTGTAATATGTTCATGCCACATTATGAATTTCCAATTCATAGGGAGTTGGATACTATAATTTCTGATATAGATTCTTATTTTAATATTGTAGATTATGTTAGCGTGTTTCATTTAGTTGGTGGAGAACCATTTTTATATCCAAATATAGAAAATGTAATAACCCACATATTAAAAAATTATATAACTAAAATTGATAAATTAATAATCACTACAAATGGTACAATTTTACCAAAAGATACCATTATTCAATTATTAAAAGATAATGATGTTATTTTGAGTGTGAGTGATTATAGTGATAAATTAGAATTTGTAAAAAGTAAAATAACAAAAGTGTTAAATGTTTACAAAAATAATAATATCAATCATTATGTTAGAAATGAAATTGAATGGTATGACTTTGGTGATTTAAGAGTTAAGAAAAATTTACCAACTGATGATTTGATAAAACACTTTGATTCGTGCACTGCACCATTTAGAGGTTTGAATGATGGTAAGTTTTATTATTGTCACTTAAATACATCAGCAGTTAGAACAAAATTATTTCCATTAAGTGAAAATGATTATGTAGATATAAACACAATTTCAAAGGAAGATTTACTTAAATTTGATTTAGGATATACGGATTTAGGATATATTACTTTTTGTGATAATTGTAATGGATGTAATACAGGAATTAAAGTACCAGTAAGTTACGAAAAGCAAGGAATACGAGATTTATGAAAGTAATAATTGATATAGATAACACATTATCTAATAGTAATATAAGATTTGCTTTAGCAACAAGACCAAATGGAAAAATAGACTGGGAAGCTGCACATATTCCTAATAATATTTTGATGGATGACCCATTTTATCCTATGATTGATTTGAGTAAACAATATAAACAAAATGGATTTGAAGTTATACTACTTACAGGTCGACCTGAATCAGTTAGAGAGGTTACAATTGAATGGTTAAAAAAATATGATATACAATATGACCAATTGATTATGAGAAGTTGGGAAGATAACTTTTTAAAGGCACCAATCTACAAAAAGAAAATGTATGAAACTCATATCAAAGAAGATGTATTTTGTGCATACGATGATGACCAACGAATAATTGATATGTGGGTTGAATTAGGAATACCTTGTTTTAAAGTTTATGTTATTGATTAATAGAAATCCTCAAACATTAGAAGAGTTGGGTTCAACCTATATTGGTCCTTTAGTATTCAATTACTTTAAATGGTTAATTGATAATTTAAATGGTGCTGATTTGGTTTTATTTAATTCTAGAGAAGGATATTTCTTAAAAGAAATTTGGGAAATCTATAAAGATGAATACGATTTACCAAAGAGTGTATATTTTAAAACATCTCGTAAATTAGCATCGATGGTATCATTTACAAATGAAACTGATATATATGACTCGTTTAAATTACATAGATATGATGGTGATATAAACGATTTGTTATTTGATAGATTTGGTATTAAAACAAATATTGAAAGACAGTGGATTGATACAACAAAGGAATTGCCAGATTTAAGTGAGTGGATTGATTATATCATAGCAAAATCAAATGAATTACGAATTGAATATAAAAAATATATCGATTCAGTAATTGGTTCTGCTAAAAATATTATAATGGTAGATAGTGGGTATCAAGGAACTACACAATATTATTTAGAAAAAGTTTATGATTATAAATTCAAAGGAAAATATTTTACATACAAAGGTAATTTACCTATAAAAGAAGCAGATGGGTTGTATCCATTTTACGAATCAAAGTTTAAAGATAATATAATCTTTTTTGAATCGGTGTTTGTAGATAAAGTTGGGACATATATTGATTTGGTAAATGGTGAGTTTGTAAATACTGATTGGGAAATTACTGAATCTGATTTTGAAGATAAGAAAAAAATAATAGATGGGATAAAACAATATATAAAATCTAATATATCACTTCCACATCTGTATTCACCACAAATAGAATTTGGTGATTTTATATTTGATAAAATGTGTCAAAGAGGATATGTAGAAAATGAATCCTTATTTGATAGTTTTAAACATGAAAATAAATTTGTTAGAAATTCCACAAAAAGAATAATCAGAAAATAATGAGTAATAAAATAAATTTTGTATTTGGATATACTGAATCAAACGGAGGTGAGTTTTTTCATCAATCTGGCATGTATAATTATGTTCTGAATAATCCAAATTTTGATAAAAGTTTTAATTATGAAACACCATCTACACAAAATATATTTTTATTAGAATGTAGAGAATCTTTACGTGATTTTTATAAAAAAGATAAAAATAATAAAACAATATTAGATACGTTACCCATAGAATTCATACAAACAATAACACAAAACAAAACTAAAATTTTATTAGCATCAATAGCAGAAGCAACAGAAATACTATATGATTTTTTTGATAATTTAATAAAAGAATTAAATAGGTTTGGATTGGATGAAAGTCATTTAATATTATTAGATTCTAATCAAAATTTTTTAGATGTAAATACTAAGTTTAGAATATTTACAACTTTACATTTTATAGTTATTTGTAACTATCAGCCAAATGAATTAAATGATTTAAATTATATATCAGATTTACCAACTGAAGCTGAAATTTTAAAGATTACAAAAAGACCAAAACATTTTATTTGTTTAAATAGAAATTCAAATAGACCACATCGTTATTATTTATCATTGTTTTTTGAAAAATATAAATTATACGAAAAATCATTATTTTCATTACTATTACCATTACGTGAAAATGAATCAACCAAATTAAAATATTTGGAAGAGTATAAACATAATGTGGTTAAGAAAATACCATTAGAATTAGATACTCAACATAGATTGAAATCACTTGAAGGATTTCATGTTGGTAATACATTTTTTAAAGAACATTATTTAGATTCGTATTTTAATATTGTAACCGAAACTTGTTTTTCAGATGGACAAATATTTTTTACAGAAAAAATATTAAAACCGATGATGTGTTTACAACCATTCATAGTTTTATCATCGCCAAATTATTTAAAAAAATTAAAAGGTTTAGGATTTAAAACATTTGATTCTATTTGGGATGAAAGTTATGATTCAATTATTGATAACGAAGATAGGTTGATTAAAATATTTGATTTAATCTTAGAAATAAGTAACTGGTCATTAGAAGAATGTGAAAAAAACTATAAATCAGTTTTAGATATATGTATATATAATAGAAACCATCTAGCTACCTTTTGGGAAATAGATGAATTCAGTAATATTTTAAATTCAATAAAAAATGAATGGTAAAAAGGTTTTGATAACAGGTGCCAACGGATTGGTTGGTAATTATATGGTAGAAAAGTGTTTACAAAGAGGTGCAATCGTTACCGCGGTAGATATTAATACTCCAGAAAATCAATTAGAAAAATACAAAGAGAGTGATTATCAGTTTATCAAAGCTGATTTAAGAGAATTCAAAAATTGTAAAAGAGTGGTGGAAGGACAAGATGTTATTTTCCACATAGCTGGTGTAAAGGGTTCTCCAAAAAGAGCAGCAGAACAACCCGCGGACTATTTTGTACCAATGTTGCAGTTTAATACCAATATGATGGAAGCTGCAAGATTAGAAAACGTAGAATGGTATGTTTACACATCGACAGTTGGAGTATATCAACCGGCGGAAGTATTTTACGAAGATGATGTTTGGAAAACCTTTCCATCAGAAAAAGATAAATATGCAGGATGGGCTAAAAGACTTGGAGAACTTCAAGCAGAAGTATATTCGGTATCGTACAATTGGAATCAAGCATCAATTGTAAGACCTGCAAACATTTATGGTAGACATGATAACTTTGGTCCAGAATCTACTGTGATTGCATCATTAATCAAACGTTTATTTGGTGAGAAAGAACATCCATTAGTATGTTGGGGTGATGGTTCACCTATTAGAGATTTTATCTATGCAGGTGATG
>JACCEA010815015.1_pt1 | contig 59534 bp, 53 predicted proteins | sample 7449851 | NCBI WGS metagenome assembly JACCEA01 (sample SAMN15323453, study PRJNA562643) | freshwater metagenome | isolation source: river surface water | place: USA:Blue River Watershed | collected 2017-08-18 | reverse complement strand
TTGTACTAATAATGAAATAACAAGACTAGATAATCTTCCTAATTCATTAATTGAATTATGTTGTTATGATAATAACATAATAACTTTAGACAATCTTCCAAAATCATTAACTAAATTATACTACGGTATAACTTCTTCAGATTAAGAGTGAGTGATTTTGTTAAAAATAAAATTGTAAATGACCTCGATGCTACAATAAAAAACAATCAAGTGATAAATGTTTTAGATGTGGTAGACCAGCTCATTATTCGTCAGAATGTTATGCTAATAAACATGCATCTGGTAAATGGTTAAATAACTAAACAACAAATAATTATAAAAATCTTTGTATAAAATTTTTATAACTAATTAAATTACTTTTTCGCTATTTTCAAGCATTTTTAAACAACTCAATCCCCAAGTTTTTCCCAATGATATCCTTTCATTTATTTGTTCTATATCCATCAATGTTAAAATACCGTTTATAACACAAGTATTATGCTTTAATTGAAGATCCATTAATCCAGAAAATACTGATTTTGATATATACTCAAAATGTTTAGTGTCTCCTTTTATCAATACACCTATAGCAATTATAATATCAATATTTTTATATTTATTTAAAATATTATTACACATCGATGGAATTTCCCACGATCCAGGTACTTCAATTTCACTAACAGAAATTTGATTATCATTAATTTGATTCCATTCATTAAATACTTCGTTAACACCATTTTTAAGTTTATCAATAAATGGTTTGTTCCAACAACTAGATACAATTAATACATTATATTTCTTATGTTTATTTAATTTTATTTCAGTAATTGAAGATAAGTAACATTTTTTTTCCACATTATCAACATTATTATCATTATTTTGTTTTATCATTTTACCATATTCTTTTTTAGCCTTTAAATAATTTTCATTATATTTGTTAACTTTTGATTCTAAATTTATTGTATTAATTTTACCGTTAAATATTTGATTTAGACTATTATATTTATCGGGATTATTTGAAATTAAATTTAATGTTTGGATATTCAAATGATTAAGTATATTATTAATTTCATTATAATTTCTATTATCGTAAGAAAACCCTAATTTAGTATTAGCTTTATAAGTATCTAAATTTTTAGTTTGTTGTAAATTATAAGCTTTAATTTTATTAAACAATCCAATGCCTCTACCTTCTTGTTCAACACAATAAATTACTGCACCTCCACCACTTTTATAAATAAATTCCATACTTTTATCTAATTGTTCACCACAATCACAATGCAAACTATGATAAATATTACCAGTTAAACATTCTGAATGTATTCTAATTGGATGAGTATTTTTTAAATTTTTTTTAAATTCATCATAAGAAGGATATACAATCATACTGGTTTCAATATTTTTATATTGGTTTTTAAAAACTACAATTTCATAGTCAATATTTTTATTATTAATACTACAAACTAATTTACTAGATGTCTCAATTATAATATTATTTTTAAAATTATACATATTTGCTTTTTTATTCATTTGATCAGTTCTATCTATAATATCATCAATTGTAATAATTGGCAATTCTTCATTAAATAATTCTTTTATTTCATGTTTAATAATGTCAATTTGATCACTATCACCAAATCTTAACATTTTACCGTCTGGTTTAATAAGTTCAACTATTAGCGCAACATTTTTAAGCCCACATAATTCAGTTAATTGAATAGATGCTTCTGTATGTCCTCGTCTTTCATATAATAAGCCATTTTTACAAACTAAAGGAAACATATGGCCAGGAGATCTAATTTTATTATTATTATTTTCTATCTGATCTAATAAATCAATCGCAGTAAAATATCTGTCTTGAGCTGAGACACCTGTTTTAGATCTTAATGAGTCACAACTAATTGTATAATTAGTTTGATTTGGATCATTATTATTTTTTACCATGCAATTTAAATTTAATATATTTGAATATTTTTCAGGCATTGTAATACATATAATACCTGTACCCCATTTTATCATTTGATTCATTTTATTTTCAGTTATATGTTCACAAGAAATAATTAAATCTAATTCATTTTCTCTACTAAAATCATCAGCTACTATTAGAAATCCACCATTTTTAAAATGTGTTAACCAATCATTCATTTAACATTTTTAACCAATTAATTTTTAAATGTCTTTATATTTTTCATTTTTGATAATAATTTTAATGTTTTCTGTGTCAATTTGTTCAATATTAACAATTTCTCCTATTTTTTTTAAATCCTTAATATTATAACCTAAATCTTCATCAATAAAACTTTTGCCAAAATTTCCTAAATATGACATATTTATATATATCCATAATTCATTCCAACAATTTTGTTTAATAAAACTAGATGTTATATTACTTCCACATTCAACTAAAACTTCCATTTTATTTTTTAAATAAATTTCATCAAGGTAATCATCAAAATTATTTGAAAATGTATTTATAACATTTATGTTTTTATTGTTATATTTTTTTAATAATTCATCACCACATAATTTTTTATGATCTAATATTGTTATGTCCGATATTTCGTAATAATTTGGTTTGTCATTAATTATTGTTTTTGATGAAGTTAATAATGTGTCACATTTTGTTCTTAAAATATTTTTACTATCATTTCTAGCTTTTTCAGATGTTATCCATTTAGATGATAAATCTTGTGCACATATTTTACCATCTAACGTGGAAGCTATTTTAAGATACACATATGGTTTTTTAAATTTTTTATAAAAAATATATGGTTCTAATGATTTTTTTACAAAATCAGAATTTAACAAAACAATATTAATATTGTTTGATAAACATTTTTTAATTCCATTACCTTTTACACGTTCATCTGGATCTTCAATACCAACACAAATTTTTTTTATTTTTTCAGTTATAATACTATTAACACATGGTGGTGTTTTTCCATAATGACAACAAGGTTCGAGTGTAATATACATTGTACTTGAACTTAATTTATCATAATTACCATTTTCAATACAATTTTTAATTGCTAATACTTCAGCATGAGCTTCTCCAGCTTTTTTATGATATCCATGTCCAATTATTTTGCTTTCATATACTATTATACATCCTACCCATGGATTTGGTTTACATGTATTTCTACCCATTTCACCTAATTGACATGCAATGTACATAGCGTGTTCATCTGATAAAATAGTTAAATTATTAATCGAGCTTAATGAAGGTATAAAATTATTTTTTTTTAATTTAATATCAAACTCAACATTTACATTTATACCATTGTTATAATATTGAAATATAGTGTTTTGAAATGTATGTGGAATAATACAAACCGAAAAAATATTATTATATGTATTAACAATAGTTAAACTAACACCATCAACACAAATAGATCCTTTATCAATTAAACAATGATTATATGAATTGTCATTAATTTCAAAAATAAATTCATTATCTTTTATATTTATTAGTTTAGCAATTGAATCAACATGACCTAGCACAATATAACCATCAAAATTTAGTTCATTTGATTTTGTAGAATATTCAATGTTAACAATATCATTAATTTTCCAATTTAAAACTGTTGTTTTTTTTATTGTTTCATTCATTATATCAAAAAATACTTGAAAGTTATTATCAGAATTTTTAATAATATTAATAACTGTTAAACAAATTCCATTAATACAAACAGAATCACCAATATTTAAAATAAAATTACTATTATTTATTTCGATTCCTAACTTAATTAAATTTTCTTGTAAATTAAAAAAATTAATCGTTCCTTGTAGTCTTACAATTCCTGTAAACATTACTAAATAATGTATACAATTATTTAAATAGATTTTTATAAAAATTGATATTAATCAACTTTATTATATTTACTAATTATTTAATGGATCAAAGTATTTTATCAAAATTATTAAACTATCAAATACCTCATTGTTTAAGTTTAATTTATGCTTTTGACAACTCCAATATTATTATCGATGCTTCTGATACTGGTACTGGAAAAACTTACTGTTCATTGGCTATTTGCAAACAGTTTAAATTAAAACCTATTATTGTCTGTCCAAAAAGTGTAATTGAAAATTGGAAAAATGTTTCAGAATTTTTTGAAATTGAACCAGAAAATATTATTAACTATGAAAAAGTTATTAATACATCTTTTAGTTCAAAAAATCACGAATCTTATCCATTTGTACTATTTAATAGCCAAGACAAAACATACGAATGGCTTTTACAACCTAATCATATCGTTATTTTGGATGAAGTTCATAGATGTAAAAACGATAAAACACTTCATTCAAAATTACTTTTAAGTTTGAAAGGAGTAAATAATAAAGTGATTATGTTAAGTGCCACATTAGCTGATAAAATTAAGTTATTTAAAAATTTTGGTTATTTAATGAATTTTTATGATAATCCCAGAAAATTTCCCTTTTGGCTTAAAAAGTTAGCTGCAACATTAAAAACTGATGAATCAATTGCCCTAAACAAAAAACTATTTCCTCATTATGGAGGAAGAATGCGAATTAAGGATTTGGGTGATATGTTTCCTAAAAATGATATCAGAGCAAATTGTTATCAAATGACCAATGCGGACAAGATCGCTGAACAATATAAAATTATTGAAGATGCTTATGCTGACATTAAAGAAAAGGCATCTAATGCTGTTTATATATTGCCTAAAATTATTCGAGCAAGACAAGCAGTTGAACTATTAAAAGTACCAACATTTGTTCAACTTATTAAAGAAAACATTGTAGATGGTAAATCATCTGTTGTATTTTTAAATTATAACGAAACATTAAAAACTATAGCCGACGAGCTAGATATTGACTGTGTGGTTCATGGAGAGCAATCTATTGAAGAACGAAATCAAAATATTAAAGATTTTCAGGCTAATAAAAAAACCATCATACTTCTCAACATTCGTGCAGGTGGTGTTGGTATCAGTCTTCATGACCTTTTAGGTTCACATCAACGAGTATCAATTATCAGTCCAACTTGGAGCGCACAGGATTTTATTCAATGCTTGGGTCGCATTCACAGAGCAGGCGCAAAAACCCCAGCCATTCAAAAGGTTGTGTTTTGTGAAGGAACTATTGAAGAGTTTATTTGCGGTACACTCAAATACAAACTAGAACACTTATCCAAATTAAATGATGGAGATTTTGATACCTATAAAATTGAAGGTATTAATAGTGGACTCAAAGACAATTCAGATGACGAATCAGATGATGACGAGTCACCACAAGAACCTATACAAAACCTATTAGGAGATGATAAAAAGAAAACTCAAGAGGCACAAGAAACAAAAAGTCTTTTTAATCCTATGGGTAGTTCAGATATGTCCCTCAGTTCTGTTAAAGCCAGTAGTAAAAACTTGAAAAAAAAGAAAAATAAAGATATTGAAGTTTAAAAAAATCTCAAAAAAAATTATTTTATATTTAATTATATATACCCTATGTATAAAACAGAATTTTTAATATGTTTAGGTATTTTACTTGTTATTTTACATGTACTTTCAAAACCTCAAAAACCAAGAGTAAAAGAAGGTTTACTTAATACTTGTTTTCCTCCTTGTCCTTGGTGGATGTATTGCAAAAATGGATCTTGTAGATTTAGATAAATAAACTAATATAATTTTTAGGTTTATTAAGTTAATTAATATACCTAAAAAAATTGAACTAGCAATTAGCTTATTAAAGTATTGGATTAATAATGGAAACACAAACAGAATCTAACATTATTAATTATATATATCAAAAATTATTAACAATTCAAATTCCACCACAATTAATAATTCAAAATAAAACTCAATCCATAACAAATTCAATGACTTGGAGAGATGTTTTTGATTTTATTAAATCCAAACACTGGCATACTGATGGCAAATACACTTGTCCTCATGAAGAATCACTATTTGATCATTTAAATATGTGCGGGTGTCATTGTTATAAAAGAGCTTGCGAACTTGATTTTAATTCTAAGGAACGTATTAAAGCATACTTAACTGGACTGCTCCATGATATTGGTAAACCAGGAACTGTTAGACAACTTAATAAACATTTAGCCTTTAAAGGTCATGGATTAGTTGGAGGTGCAATATTAGAAAACTTTTGGAGCCCGGAATTAGAATCTCTAGGTATTGATCAAAATGATTGGGCTGACATATCAACTTGTGCTGATGTTCATATGTGTAGTTACTTTCCTAATCAAACAACACCAATCCACAAATTCAGTTTAAATATACTACCAATGGAAGTAAAACAAATGTTATATGTATTAAGGGAAGGAGATCAATTGTCAATGATACCATCAAGTACTTGTACTTTTAACAAAACAGTTGATGAAATAAAAGAGTTTGTTATTTCAAATAGAGAATCTTACCTCAATACAATTGTTTTTGATCAACCATTTGAATCCATTAATAAAAACATGGGTATTTTAATTTTTGTTCAAGGTTGTTCTTCTGCTGGTAAATCAACATTTGCAAAAAAACTAATTAACAGATTTGGTTCTAAATGCACTTATGTTAATCGAGATTGGTATATGGTAACTCAAACACTCAAAGTATTGGGATCTAATCAATTCGATACTTTAAAGCCTGATCAAATTAGCCCTCAAACCTATCAATTATGTTATCAAAAATATTTAGACTCAAATAAACTTTGGGCACCTCAAATTAATGATAGAATGAAAAGAGATATTCACGATGGACTACAACAAGGTAAAATTGTTATTGTTGATACATTAGCCACAATGTTCGATTCTATTGATGTTATAGTTCCACCAATTGCACTTGATGCATATAGATTTAGTTTTTGGCTTCATAGAAATAGATTAATTACTGAGGAAGAATCATTTAATAGATTGGGAATGGACTTGGATAAACAACTTGAAATTCATGGAGACAAATCCATTTATAACCCATTAAATCCAAAAGTAAACTGGATGAAAATGATTTCATCTACTGAAACTAATGATGATACCAAGAACTCTGCTCATTTATCAATTAGTATGGGATGGACTGGTATTAAAGAACCATTGTTAAATCATTTAATGGACCAAATTGATAAAATGTATGAGTATAACCAAACATTACCTAGAGTACCAGTTTTAGATGAGACATATGATTTAACTTTGTTAGAACTGGTTCAAAAATTAGTTGATATTGGTGGATTGCCTGCAATTGAAAGATTTTTTGGTACTTATGGGTATACAGTAAGCAAGTATGTTCCAGGTGCTGTTGGTATTAAATATATTGATGGCTTAAATAGGATTTGGAGACCACGATGGGCTCGCGAAGCTAGAGGAAGATTTTATTGGATTGGAGGACCACAAGTTATTGAATTAAAAAATACTCTACAACGAGGTATTGAAGTTTTAACAAAGGCTCACACAGATTCAGGTATTGAACAAACCCAAGATGTTGATCCAAAGTCTTTAGAAATTTTTGACACGACTCAACAAGAAATTATAAAAGCATTTGGTGGTAATAATCCAATTGATTCTTATTTAACAGCCAAAGTAGATGGTTCATTATTAATTGTTAATATTTATCCTAAAAAGTGTATCCAATACCCAATTATAAAAAATTTGGCATTAGCGTATGGATCAGACTTTATTAAGTTAATTGTTAATTATTGTTTGGAAAATAATTTACCATTAGTTACAATAAGTACTCAAGGAACCCTATTTATTGCACCTGATATGGAAGACTATTTTTTAACTTCTATTAAATCTCTAATTAGTACTCCCATTGATGACATGTCGGATTGGTCCAATGTTATTCCCCAATTTGTTAGTCTTTTTATGGAATATTGTCAAGGTATGTGGTTAGAACCGGATCTAATGGTAAATATGTGTTTTGAAGCATATTGTCAAGATAGAGTTACAATTACTGGAAAGTTACATCCAGAACTAGCAGTTGGATATGATCATAATGGGTTTAATTTGTTGGGAATGATGTATGCGGGAAAATATGTGCCTCATTTTAACATGCCAAGAAAAATTTTTAAACAACCATTTTATATTCACGTGAATTCAACCAATCAAGTTTATGATTTGATGAAGAAATTAGATTCAATAGTTTTAAGTGATTTAACAACTGAACAGTTTTTATCAGACTATAAGCTAGACGAATTTACATCTCAAGTAATTCATCCAGAAGGATTTGTTATGTTGACTCCTCAAAAAAATAATACATATGATTATGCCAAAATAAAAACCCAATTATATTATTCGTGTCATAAAGTAAGACCAGGATGCATTAAGAAATTATTATTACTTCCAACCCCATGTCAAAATTATTATCCAATATTAAGATCAATGCATTTGTTTTTTGACAACTTGGATCAAACAATTAAATTGTTAATTACTGAGAGTTTGGAATCATTAAAGGAAGAAATTAAAATTGGATCAGAATTATACCAAATGCAAAATATAAAGGGTCAAGCTAGATGGGATCAAGTAATAGCCAGCGGTATTGATAATGCGGATAGTAAACAAGTTGATGTTGTATATAGAATGATGTTAAATACAAGAAATTCAATGGAACAAATGACCAGAATTATTGGTAAAACAACTGAAAAGTTATACAAATCAAAAGCCGATAATATTGTTAATTATACTAAAAATTTATTAATGAAAGTCGAACCATGGAATCCTGAATGGCTTAATAGATTAGAAAAATTATTTGGATCTTTTGATGATTCTATAAATGAATTGTATGGTATTGTAGTTGGTTTTACCGATTAGAAAAATCATTTTTTTACAAGTTTATAATATTTTTTATAACCGATTAGATTAATTAAATTAATTATTTTATTTTAAATATCGATTTCAATTTCAGAATCATTATCTTCAGAATCGGTTTCAATATTATGATCTGGGTTGGGATTAAGGTTAGGATTAGGTCCATCAATTGGTGGGACAACAGTTTTCTTTTTTGATTTTCGTTTTCTTGAAGTGTTTCTACTCCCTTTAGACTTTTTGATAGTTTTTAATAAATTAGTAAAGTTGGATTTTTCAATAGTTTTTTCCAAGTTTTTAATTTCGGTTTTATTATAAATCCAATTAATATAATTAGTTTTATAGTTTTCAGTAATTGGATAAATTTTTGCCAAAAACAAGGTAATATCTTTTAATGCTCCTTTAATATTTAAATGTTTTTTGAATTTTAAAAACTCAAATGGATTGGAGTTTGATATTTTATTATCACTTATATACTTTATAATTTCAAGGGTTTGATTAATTGATTTTAAATCTCGTGTTCTTCTTTTTCTTAACCATCTAGACCTACGATAATTAGAAGAACTAGTTGATGCATTAGATATCATTTCATTTAAATACATTGTAAGTTGTTGAATAAAATTAAAATTAGGACCAACAAAAATGTTGTTTAATATTTTTTTAGCATCTGGATTTGTATTAGAGTAATCAATTAAATTATGAATCAAATACACAATTTTTTCCCATATATAGCTGTTAAAATGTTCATCTATAATTTCATCATCTTCTACATCATCTGGATTATCATCGTCCTCAATAAATGCTAAGTTTAATGTTTCATTGGTGAGTGGAGAGTTAAAATTGTTATTATAATAATCATTATCATCACCATAATATTGATTAACTTTATCAAAGTTAAAGTCCCAATCTATTTCAAATTTACATACATTACTGTTTAAATAATCATATTCATTAATAAATACACTGTGTAATAAATTTTGGTCACAATCTATTTTTTTATTAACCAAGTATTTAAAACAGTCAAATGATTTAGCTTCTTTTTTCCCACTGTTTTTATTATTATATGTTGATCTTGTTGATAAATTCATTAGAGACAAAATATATGTGGATACTTGAAATCCATTAATGGTAACATGTGATCCCACATAACCCAATTCATCTAATTTTTTTAATACTTCGAGATTATCAAATAATAAACAATATTTTAATATGTTAGACTTAATCCATTCAGTTGTAAAAAATGGATATTTTTGTTGATTGTTTTTAAGATAATTTAAAACCATAATTACATTATTATAATCAGAATAAGCACACAAAAATTCAAATAAATGTTTTATAGTTTTTTCATTTTTAACTGCTTTAGTAAAAAGTTTTTCAAATAAATATTCATTACTCAAATAAATATCAATATGTGAGGTACTTAAAAATGCAAGTAATGGAAATATTTTATCAACATAATATTTATTAGCTACATTTGGAGCTTGTTGATAATTTTCAAAAATTTTATAAAACCCATGTCTTGTTCTTAAGTTATTAATCCATTCTCTTGCATTAGGTAAATTGACAAGTATATCAAAGCTCTCTTTGCAATGATGTATTACAGATAATACAACTAATGTCGAGTAATTTTGAGAAGTAACTGACTGTATATTTTCTTCAAGTTTTTCCCAATTATTATACTTTACAAAATTGGATAATTTAGACATTATAGATTAATATATGTGAGTTAAATAATAGAGTGTTCAATTTTTATAAAATTGGTTGGGTGTTCAATTATGCAAAAAAATGGTTGGGTGTTCAATTATGCAAAAAATTGAACACCAAAATAATTAGAACTATTAAGAATCTATTTAATGGATGATAAAGTCGATACTATTAATACCTCAAAAAATAATATGGTATTATTAATAGATAATACTTTGGCGAGTTTATCTAATAATATTCAACGTATAGAAGATAATAAAAAGAAACACAATGACTTTATAAATTTTGTAGAAGTTATGAAAATTTATGAAATTTATAAATGGACGGGATTAAAAATGGATTATAACCAAATTAAAAAAAATGTAAACAAAGATAAAAAACTACTTGGAAAGATAACAAAAAATTATGGAAAAATTATTGGATATTTTGATCAAGATAATATTGATTTGTTAAATGATAAAATTAAGAAAATAGGTGAACTAAAACAATCAATGTTATATTATTTTGTTAATCTTAAAAAGGCGCATGATGATGTACACAACAAATGCAAGTATATGGTTAAAAATGATCAAATTACTAAAATAGCAAAATTAACTGATGATATTAAACCACTAATCCAGAAATTATATGAAAATTATATTGATATCCAGTTTGTTAATAAACAGACCAATAATTTAAAATCAATTAAAATGTCGATAGTTGGTGAAATATCAAAGATAAACGAAATTAAAATAACAAATGGATCAGTTTAGTTGTTAATAATTTATCTTTTTTATAATCTTATATAAATTAAAAAAATTGAAATTATTTTAGAATTAGAATATCAATAATAAATTTAATGAATTATCAAAGAGTATGGAATATAATTACCGATACCGTTGCAAATCCAGCCATTGATCTAGTGTATTTTGGAATTGGTAGTGCCATGGAACATTATAAGCAAATTACATTGGCTAATAACCAACAATACCCATGCTTCCTTGACAAGTTCGAGGGAAATAAAATGATAGTTCTATTTGATACACATTTAGAAGTACCATTAAAAATAGAAGAATTTTTTGAAGAAAAACAAAATGCGCTGGAAATGGTGAATCTTATAATGGGAGACAATGGCACATTCTATTTCAGGCATTTAAGAAATAATTCTGGAACAGTTCAAGTTCTTGCAGTAAATGATTTATTTGATTATGAACAACTATCTTATTCATTTGGTTCAAAAGAAAAAGACAAAGAGTATAGTGATAGAGTTGATTGCACTGTGTCTAACTTAATAAACCTTATTAGTGTTTGCTTGGGAAAGCGTAAAAAGACTAAAGTATTACTACAGGATTATACTGGAAGGTCTGTAACAAACTTTTATACGTCTCTATTCAATGTGTTTGATCGAGAAGAGTTAATTAGTCATGTAATGTTTGATGTAACTCAAAAAGATCCAGGATGTTTTTTTGAGATTAGTACAGAATATCCAGTATTAGATTCAGACGGTAACTTTTTACAAGAAACATTTATGCGCTTAACCAAGTCTAAGGGGCTTCCATTATTTAACTATGTTCTTAAACAAAGAATTGATCATCTAATTTATCCACTAAGTTCAAATTATGTAAAATATACACAAGAACCAGATTTTGAATTACATCAGTTGTACAAAATCATTACCATGTTTAAGATTTATAATGTTGAATTTAATGATTTGAGAAAAGATAGAGAATACCTTCTCGAAAAGTTTAAGGAACTAATTGATTTGATGCTTCATGATATTGTTAGATCTCAAGAATGTGATATTTCTTATGTGGATCATTTTGCACGCAGTCTGTTTGAACGAAATCAATTTATTAGTTTGATATCAGTGTTTAAGTTCACAGATAATTAATTTATACCAATAATTTATTTATACAGATAATTTTTTATACAGATAACTAATATTTACCGATAATTAATTTATATACAAACTTAAAAAAATTGAAATTTTATATGATTATTCTATGATAAAATTAAATTTTAATGTCATCTGATAACAAGCCAACCGATAATCAAACCACTAATACCAAGTCTGTGACTCCAACATCTGTTGTTAATGATGTCAAGAAAAACGCTGATTCCAAAAACTGTGATGCTAATAATAAGGATGCTAACAAAAAGGAATCTGAAAAGGTTCTTAAAACTATTTTTCCTTCAGCCACAGAACTTCGCAAGCAACTCTATGACAAGAGTTTCAATGCAATTCTTGAGCTTATTATGAATAAGCTTAATGATTCAAATACCAATCCGAGTATTGTTTCAGTAAGGCTAATGAACCACGAAGTTTCATCACATTTGCCAAACATTATGGTAGATGTTAGAAAGTTCCTGGTTGAAAAGGGATATACAATTACTGAGATCGAAGATGCTGCTGCAATTACATCCGGCATTAAGATTTCATGGGCTGCTTAAATGTTAGAATATTAATTCTAACCCAGTCCAGTCAAGTACATTTATTTTATATTAGTTCTAATTGTTATAGAATATTATTTATTATACAACATAAAAAAAATTGATTTAAGGTTATATTTGAATAAACAAATTATATATTTAATGAATCAACAAAAATGGTTTTTAGTAGAAGGAAATATCGGTAGTGGTAAAACAACACTATTAGATAAATTAGAAGAAAATAACAATTGGGAAGTCATTCGAGAACCAGTAAATTTATGGATGGATATTAAAGGGTCAGATGGTAAAAATCTTTTACAAGAATTTTATGAAGAACCAACTAGATATGCATATTTATTCCAGACTATGGTATTTAAAACAAGATTAGAATCTATAGATCATCCTCAAATCAACCCATTTAGATTTTCTGAAAGATCAATTTGGACTGATAGATATGTTTTCGGAAAGTCTTGTATTAATTCAAATAAAATGAATGAATTAGAAACTAATTGTTATAAATTCTGGTTTAATTGGTTAGAAGATAAATTTTCTAAGAAGCCAGATGGTATTATATATTTAAGAACTGAACCTGAAAAATGTCTTGCAAGAATGAGAGAAAGAGCTCGTCATGAAGAAGATAGTGTTAGCTTGGATTATTTAAAAGAAATTCATAATTATCACGAAGAATGGTTAAATGAATGGAATCAAACTCCTTTATTAATTATTGATAACAATAATGATAATGATTGGGATACAGTATTAAAACAAGTTGATAATTTTATTAACAATACATCAAATAATACATCATCAAGAAGCGAACAATTACATTTACAATAAAAATTGAAATCAATTTAAAATATTAATTATAATTATTATATTAATGAATAATGAACTTAATGAGCAAATAATTAATAATATTAACAATAAAAATAAAATAATTAGACAAGAACTAAATGATGTTAAAGAATTAAAAAATAAATTTGCAAACGATATTAAAGAATATATATACAAACAAACAAATAAATTTTTTGTACCAGATAATGTGGATAATTTATATTCTAGCACTATTGAATTTAGATTTAGTCGCGATGATTATAATGATTATGCAGATTTCTATTTTATGCTTGTATTAAATTTAGAGGATAATTATTGGACCTTATATAAATTGTCAAATGTTGTTGAAGTTTTAGAAAAGAATTTAGATTTAAACAAGATTATTGACTGTTTAAATTTATAGGTAAATTATAAATAACAAAAAATTGATTTTTTTATATAATTACATTCAACGATTAATATTTAATGGATAAAATTAATTTTAATCGAATGAATTTACACGACCGTAATAATACAATAACATTATTGCATCATTTGTTATTTTCTACTTTTAATGATGTTTTTACTATTAGCGAATCATCTGACTATAAAGTTGTGATGAAACAAGTTGTTTTTGGTAAATGTGATTATTATGAAATTCACTATATTCTTAATGATTTATCAAATCGTCCTTTTAAATTGTATCATATTATAACTGGGAGAAGTAATAATATGATATTTGAATGTGAAGCTCCTGATGTTTTAATTGATGCTTTAGATATTCATATTAAAACTAAAGCTCCATGTAATAATTTTAAAAGAGTAAGAGATGAAGATGAAACTTACAATCAAGAAATTGATGTAGACAGATGGGACAAATATTATAGGACAGATTAACAGTTAAACTAAGAGTCCAACTTTAGTTGTGTTATTTCATTAATATTAACATTAACAGTTTGTTTAATTTTTCTTGTGTAAGTTACCGAGCTAACATCTCCTATAACATCAATTTGTTTTTCTTTTTGCGTTTTTATTAAATAAGTTAATGTACCAAGACTATTATCTGGACTTACATTTTCATCAAAATTAATTCCTTGGTCTTTTTTTAATTTTTCAATAGCCTCTGAGGCTCCAAGTCCATTAAGATCTTTATGACTAATATAATGCTGAGCTAACATCATTTTAGAATTAGAACTAACCCAACTAATTCTTTCTTTTATATTATCAATAACTTGTTCAAATGTATCAACTTGCCAAACTCTACAATCAAAATGAGGGTTGATATCAATTAAACTATCCCATCCAATTAGTTTACCTAATTTTAAAGCAAATACAGTTGATACTTTTCCAGATAACAAACTAACTATTTTTTGAATACGTCCAGAAAATGGTAGTTCACTACCGTTATCAATCTGATCCTTTGTAAATGGTTTTATCCAATAGGTAATTTCATCAGATCCAGCATAACATAAAGAACAATTTAAATAATCCATACATTCAATAGCGGTTGCTTTCATTACTTGGGTAAAATTATTATCAAATGGTTTTGTTAATTTAAGTTTTTTGACCATTTTTGAAAAATTATGACCATCAAGCCTGATTAATGTGTGAAGTTTAGGGTTTAGTTTATTGTGACTTGAATTTTCAAGATTAACAATTTTCTTTAATTTGGTTTCAATACTCATATTATAATAATAATGTAATTTTTTTCTAAATTAAACGATAAAAAATTTGAATTAAAGAATCATTAGTATATAGAATCATTAATTTAATGTGTGGTATTTGGACTTATATTCAACTATTAAAAACATCACCCCCCTTTGATAAACTATACAAAGATTTTATGGCAATTAAACCAAGAGGTCCTGATATGTCAAGTTTTCAAACAATTAAAAACGTATCAGTAGGATTTCATCGTTTGGCCATAATGGACCCAACATTTCATGCAAACCAACCATACACGATTGAAGATGGAGATCGTACAATAATTTTTATTTGTAATGGAGAAATTTATAATTTTAGAGAATTAATTAAAGAACATGAATTAGTTATTCCAAACAACTCTGACTGTATGACTATTCCAAAATTATATATTAAATATGCCAAATATAATCCAGAAGGTCGTACTGACATTGGTGAATTTTCTAAATTATTTTCTAATAACATCAAAGGTGAGTTTGCATTTGTGTTATTTGAATTTGATAGACTTCAAAATTTAAAACAAATTGTGGCTGGTCGAGATCAAATTGGTGTTAGACCATTATATTATCATAAACCTCATTCAAAATCATCTGGACTAATTTTTTCATCAGAAATTAAAGGTATGGTACATTTTGATGATCATATTGATGAATTTCCACCCGGAGCAATTTTAGAAATTAATTTTGATAACTTTGGAACAATTTATTCAACAGATCAATATAATTTTAAGTATGTTTATAATATTAAATCTTGTGACATTGTTGAGCTAAAAAATCATGCTTATTTGGAAGATATTTATCTTAAAACTATTAAAGAACAAGTAATTAACTCGGTAAAAAGACGGTTGCTATCAGATCGTCCCATTGCATTTTTATTATCTGGAGGTGTAGATTCTTCATTGGTTGCAGCAATTAGTGCTAAATTATTGGGACAACCAATTAACACATTTTGTTGTGGAATGAATGAAGGAACTGATTTGTTATATGCTAGAAAAGTAGCCGAACACATTGGTTCAAATCATAAAGAAGTGTTTTTTACTCCGGAAGAAGGTTTGAAAGCAATTAGAGACGTGATTTACACGACGGAAACATACGACACAACATCAATTAGGGCTTCTGTTGGACAGTATTTAGTATGTAAACACATCGGTACTAAAACAGATGCTCGTGTAGTAATGGTTGGAGAAGGACCTGATGAAGTTTGTTCGTCTTATCTTTTTAATTATTATGCACCATCGGGTGAAGCATTGGATAAATGTGCTAAAGAATATGTTGATAAGATTCATATTTTTGATGGACGAAGAGCCGATCGTTGTATTAGTAGATGGGGATTAGAAGGTAGAGTCGCACTATTAGATCCTGAATTTATTTCAGCTTATTGGACAATTCCAGGTGAATGGAGACATCCAAAATTCAAGGGTATTGAAAAATGGTGGTTACGCAAAGCATTTGACGGAACTGATATTTTACCTGAATGTGTTTTATGGCGTAAAAAAGAGGCATTTTCTGATGGTGTGTCATCTAAAGAAAAATCATGGTTCCAAATTATTCAAGAATATATTGAAACTCAAGTTTCTGATGAAGAATTTAGTAAAGAAAACAAATGGAACTGTCCAACAAAGGAAGCTTATTATTATCGCAAAGTATTTTGTGAATTTTTTGGTGAAAAACGCACTCATATTATACCCCATTATTGGCAACCAAAATGGAATTCCGATGGACAAGAAATTAAAAAATATATTGACCCATCGGCTCGTGTATTAAATGTTTATTCAAGTTTTTCTGAAAAATAATTATTTAAATTTTTTAAAAAAAATATTAAGAAATTTTTAAAAAATAAATATTTTCTGAGTTCTTATATATGGCATCTCAAGAATACATAAATCACTTGACCAAAGTATTTTTTACTTTAAAACTTGTTAACAAGTTATATCACTGGAACACAACATCTTATCCAAGACATATTGCATCAGATCGCTTTGATGGGGTATTAGAAGGTATTGTTGATAAATTCATGGAAGTTTTTATTGGAAGATATCAAATAAAACCACTAATTCATAAAATATCAATAGAAGACTCTTTATTAACTGATCAAGGAATTATATCAGCTTATAAACAAGCTAGAGAATTTTTATCTCAAATGCAAACAAATATACCAGATACTGATTTATTAAATATTCGCGATGAATTAGTTGGGGAAATAAATAAAAACTTGTACTTGTTTACCCTAAATTAGTTTATATGTAAGTAAAAACTTGTTTACATTAAATTAGTTTATATGTAAGTAAAAACTTGTTTACATTAAATTAAATTAGTTTATATGCGAGTAAAACATATTTATAAAATAACAACTTTTAACAAGGTTGACAAGTTGGTCCTCCAACTGGTAATACCGTTCGATAACAACACAGCCATTGTTTTTTATTTGGCTCTCTATACTTAACCATTGAATTATTAGTAGGATCTTTCAACCCATTTTTAAATTTAATGTGAATCAAATAAAGATTCATGTTAGGATTATAGTTAGTCCAATAAGGAATCATTTCACTTGCACTAACGATAAGGTTCAATGGGAGATTGTGTTGATTAAATTCGTGTGAAAATGTAGGTTTGATAGTTTTAAGATAATCGGTAACATGGTCTTTCCACATACAAACCCAATAATAAACATTAGTTGGATCTTCTTTAAGAATAGCGATTTCTCCATGGTCCTTGTACTCAAGTTGATAATCAGTTTCAAGCAATTTGATGCATGGATTTTCAGGATCTTTTGTTCTAATCCATTCAATTAGCATTAATCTTGAGTCTTGGTTATTAACAAGATCAACTAGTTTTTGAGTGTAATAAGCATATCTAATTTTCCAGTTTTCGAATTTTTCAACCCATTTCTGGTAATCACACAAGTATTCGTGTTTTTTACACAAATAGTCAAAGAACTTTGGATTAGTAGTTGTTTCTGGAACATTAGGCTTAGAAAGGTTGTTAAAATTAATTTCAATGGTTTCATTGAAATTAAAATGGTAGCTCTCAAAAATATATTCATTAAGGCTTTTATAAATTTTATCTTCCAAATAGTCAATTGGTAATTCACCCATAAAGGGAATTCCTTTTACAAATCCAAAGTCATTAACACCAATATACAAATCACCATTAATATTTGCATTATAAAAAGCAGCAAAGTATTTGGGCATATAAACTTTAAAATATTTTTTTAGGTTTGAAATAACACAATCATTAAAATCAAACCGAGAATTTTGACAATATGATTCAGCGAGTTTTGAATCAATTGAAATTCCAGCGGAACTAAAGGCAAATTCTTTAAATTCGGTATTTTCATCCTCCGGTCCAATAAATTCATCATAATAAGAAGGTGTTGCATAAATGGTCATTAATTATTTAATTACGATATTATATCTATTTATTTTTCAATTTTTCAATATTGATATTTTTAAAGGTTCTATCTTCATATAGACCATGGTTAAACCAATGAATCCATGCTTTTTCTTTATTATCAATACCTTCATTTTTTAATTCAGGATAGTTTTCTAAATATTGTTCCCAATCAAAATAGTCATATTCTTGATTAAATATTTTTTCACAAGTTCGTTTTTCAAATAACCCATTTGTTATCCAATGTTCCCAAGCTTTTTCTTGGTTATTAATACCAGCTTGTCTTAGATCCAAATAATTTTCAACATATTGTTCCCAATTAAATTTATTAAATTCTTCATAATAAAGATCACAATCAAAATCAGCATTAGTAAAATCAAACATTTCCTTTGTAATTTGTTTTTTATTCATACTTTTATATATTATAGATTAATTATTTAATATAAACACTAATAATAATTATTAATTTAAACATAAATTATTATATATTTTTAATGAGTAAATTAGTTTTGTTTGATGTTGATGGTACATTAACTCCATCTAGACTAGTAATTAACCAAGATATGGTTGATACAATGGTTAAATTAAAAAATACAGTCAATGTAGATTTAGGTATTGTTGGTGGATCAGATTTAGCCAAACAAAAAGAGCAATTAGGAGAAGACAATTTAAAATTATTTGATTATGTGTTTTCAGAAAATGGCCTTGTAGCTTTTCACAATGGCGAACTATTTAATAAAACAAGTATTAAAGATTTTTTGGGCGAATCCAATATTAAAAAATTAATTAATGCTAGTTTACATTATATGGCAGATTTAGACATTCCAGTTAAAAGAGGAACATTTGTTGAATTTAGAAATGGAATGATTAATTTGTGTCCAGTTGGTAGAAGTTGTACACAAGAAGAAAGAGAACAATTTTATCAATGGGATTTAGAACACAACATTAGAACCAACATGGTTAAATATTTACAAGATGAATTAAAAGATTTGGGACTAACATTTAGTATTGGTGGACAAATTAGTATTGATGTTTTTCCAAAAGGATGGGATAAAACATATTGTTTGCAGTTTGTTGAAAATAAATATGACCAAATATATTTTTTCGGCGACAAAACCAGTCCAGGTGGTAATGATTATGAAATATTTATGGATTCCAGAACAATATCAAACACAGTAAAAAATCCAGAGGAAACTATTGAGCAATTAACGCGTATATTTAATTTATAAATATATTAGTAAAATATATATAATATGGACTGTATGATTATGTGTGGGGGTAGTGGTACAAGATTATGGCCACTATCAAGAAATAAACTTCCAAAACAATTTTTAAAACTTACTGATGAAAAATATTCAATGTTTCAATTAACAGTGTTAAGAGCTCAAAATATTAAATCAATTAGTAAATATTATATTGTATCCAATTTAACTCATAACTTTTTAGTAAAACAACAAATGGAAGAATTGGGTATAAGTAATTATTTATTAGTTAGTGAACCATTTGGTAAAAACACTTGTGGAGCTATTAGTACAGTAAGTCAAATAACCGATCAAAAATTATTATTAGTAATGAGTAGTGATCATATATGGTCAGATGATAAATTTGTTGATTCTGTTAGTTGTGCTCAAAATATAATTTCAAATGTTGTTGTATTTGGAATTAAACCAACTTATCCAGAAACAGGTTATGGATATATAAATTATAATAAGAATCAATTAATAAAATTTGTTGAAAAGCCTAAATTAGAAATAGCTACCGAGTATATTAATTCAGGAGATTATTTATGGAATTCAGGAAATTTCTTATTTGATGTTGATTATTTAAATAATCAATTAAAAGCACATGCTTGTGATATTTTTACTATGGTTAAAGAAACACTTGTCAACTCTAAAACATTGGATAATGAAATTAAATTAAACCCTGATTTTTTTAAAAATGTAAGAGATGATTCAATAGACTTTGCTGTTATGGAACATGTTACTGGAGGTAAAGTAGTAGTTTACGATGGCTATTGGAGTGATATTGGATCATTTAAATCACTTTATGATTATTATAGTAAAGATTCAAATAATAATGTTTTGCAGTCAAAAACCAACATATTAAACACAACAAATTGTTTTGTAAAATCCGATAAATTAGTAGTTTTAAATAATGTTAAAGATTTAACAATTGTTGATACTTCTGATGCCTTATATATTGGAAACACTGATAAAGCCCAAGATATAAAATTATTAGTAAACGAAATTAAAAAAGACAATAAACCAATTTTAGAAGTTCATACTAAAGAATATAGACCTTGGGGATGGTATATTAATATAATTGAAGGATCTGGATTTAAAGTCAAAAGAATTGGGGTATATCCTGGTAAAAGATTATCATTACAATCACATAATTGCAGATCAGAACATTGGGTTTTAGTAAAAGGCACAGCAAAATTACAAGTTGGCAAAGATTTTCATACTATAACAAAAAATCAACACACTTATATTCCAGTTGGTGTACTTCATAGAATTGAAAATATTGGAGAAGAAGATGTTGAATTTATTGAAACTCAAATTGGAGATTATTTAGGTGAAGATGATATCGTTAGGTACGAAGATGACTTTGGAAGATTATAATTGTAAATTAAATTTATTAATATGAGTTTTATAAAATAAAAATTTTATATTAATAAATAATGAAAGTTCTTATTTATGGATCTAAAGGATGGATTGGCGAACAGTTTGTTCAGATCTGCAAAAACTCAAATACTCATTATGTAGTTGGTCAAACACATTGTGAAAATGTTAAAGAACTAGAAAATGAAATTAAAGAAGTTCAACCCACACATATGATTTCATTTATTGGTAGAACTCATGGTAAAATAGGTAATCAAGTTTATACTACAATTGATTATTTAGAACAAGAAGGAAAATTAGTTGAAAATGTTAGAGACAACTTGTTTTCACCAATGATATTGGCAATGTTAGCAAAAAAGCATAATATTCATTATACTTATTTGGGTACTGGATGTATTTTTAAGTTTGATGAATCTCATCCTTTTGGTCAAGAAACTAATGGTTTTACTGAAAATTCTCAACCTAACTTCTTTGGTTCATCTTATTCTATTGTAAAGGGCTTTACTGATCAACTAATGCACATGTACGACGATTCAATTTTAAATTTAAGAATTAGAATGCCAATTACTGGTGAACAAAATTCTAGAAATTTTATTACTAAAATAACAACCTATGAAAAAATATGTAGTATTCCAAATAGCATGACAGTTTTACCTGAATTATTACCAATTGTATTGGATATGATGAAAAATAATACAGTAGGTACAATAAATTTTACAAATCCTGGATTAATATCACATAATGAAATTTTGGAAATGTTTAAGGAAATAGTTGATCCCGATTTTACTTGGTCTAACTTTAGTGCTGAAGAACAAAGAAAAATATTAGCAAGTGATAGAAGCAATAATTATTTGGATACATCAAAATTGCAATATTTATATCCACAAGTTAAAAATATTAAAGATTCAGTAAGAGATATGTTAGTTCAGTATGCGGGTTCATATGTTAAAAAAGAAATTACTAATACTATTAAATCCCAACAAACAGAACAAATTAATCAGATAGAAAATCAATTAGACAAAATTAAAACCCTATTTATAACCGGCGGTGCTGGTTTTATTGGTTCCAATTTTATTAATTATTTTTGTGACAAGTATCCTGATATCCCAGTAATTAATTTTGATGCCCTGTACTATTGTGCTGATATAAATAATGTAAATGAATCTATTAGAAATTCACCCAATTACAAATTTATTGAAGGTAATTTACAATCATATGATTTGTTAAAACACATTTTTCAATCCAATGAAATAACACATATCATTCATTTTGCTGCACAATCACATGTTCAAAATTCATTTAATGATTCATTAGAGTATACTAAAGACAACATTGTAGGAACGCATAATTTATTAGAAGTTAATAGAAGATTTAACAAACATTTGGTAAGATTTATTCATGTATCAACTGATGAAGTTTATGGAGAATCAATGTTAGATGTTGATGAAAAACACAAAACCGAACACTCAATTTTGTGCCCAACAAACCCTTATGCTGCCACAAAAGCTGGTGCTGAGTTAATGGCACAATCATATAATCACAGTTTTAAAATGCCAATAATTATTACAAGAGGAAATAATGTGTATGGTCCCAACCAATATCCTGAAAAAGTTATTCCTCGATTTATCAAACAGCTTAAAGAAGATAAAAAAGTAACTATTCAAGGAAATGGATCATGTGTTAGGGCATTTTTACATGCATACGATACCGCAACCGCTTTTGAAACAATTTTACTAAAGGGTACAATTGGAGAAATTTATAATATTGGTTGTGATGAAGGTATGGAATTCAGTATTATGGATGTGGCAAAAATATTAATAAAAATAATTAAAAATACTGAAAATTATGACAAATGGATTGAATATATTGAAGATAGACCATTTAATGATGCAAGATATTATATTTCAAATCAAAAATTAAAAGATTTGGGATGGGATATTAAAATAAATTTATTAGTAGGTTTAATTAGACTTATTGTCGTTTAAAATTAAAATTATAAATTATATAATTCTTTATATATGAGTATAATTTTAATTACTGGTGTTACTGGTCAAGATGGATCAAATATGGTAAGATTTTTACTAAATAAATATGAAAACATTAAAATATATGGAGGTACAAGAAGATTATCTGTAAAAAATCACTCTAACATTTCAGATATTCAAGATAAAAGATTTGAATTAATAAATTTGGATTTAACTGATCAACAATCAATTATTAATGCGGTGACAACAACAAAACCAGATTATATTATTAACTTTGCTGCCCAAAGTTTTGTTGGTGAATCGTGGAATACACCTATTCAAACGTTTACAACTAACACAATGCCTGTTATGTATTTTTTAGAGGCTATTAAGCAGTATAATCCTAAATGCAGATTTTATTCAGCAGGTTCAAGTGAAGAATTTGGAGACGTTGCATATTCCCCTCAAGATATTAATCATCCATTAAAACCCAGAAGTCCTTATGGAGCAAGTAAATGTGCTGCAAGACATTTAGTTAAAGTATATAGAGAAAGTTATGGTTTATTTGCAATTCACTGTATATTATTTAATCACGAAGGTATTAGAAGAGGTGTTGAATTTGTTACAAGAAAAATTACATCAAACATTGCAAGGATTAAAAAAGAAATAGAATCTGGTGCGATTATTACACCTTTTGATCTTGGAAATATTTATGCTAAAAGAGATTGGAGTGATTCAGAAGATTTTGTTGAAGCTGTCTGGATAATGTTAAATATGGAAAAACCAAGAGAATATGTATTAAGTTCAAATGAAACACATACAGTAAAAGAATTTATTGATTTAAGTTGCAGATATGCTGGATTAGAAGTTGAATGGAAAGAAGATTTTGAAAATCCTGTTAATACTAAATTGATGTGTAATGGTCAAGTTATTTTATCAATTAATGAAAAATTTTATAGACCTGCTGAAGTTGATCTTTTATGGGGTGATTCAAATGAAACAAGAAAAGCATTAAATTGGGAACCAAAAGTTAGTTTTGAAAATTTAGTTAAAAAAATGGTTGAAAACGATATTAAATTATTAGATTAATATTATAAATAAAAATTATTATTTATAATAATATTAATTTGTCGTGTTTTATAAATTTATGATAATTATTTAGATTATTTGATAATAAATGTACATTAATGCTTTTGTAATTTTGTATTAAATTTTCAATAAATTCATCGGATGATTTTTTTCTAATAACAACTAAATAATCAAAATTGTGTTTTTCTTTTAAATAATTAATTTGATTTATGTGTTTGTTATCACTTATTATTATTATACCAATATTGAATTTTAATTCTAGTTTTATACTGTTATCTTTTTGTTTATTTATATTATTTATCAATTGAATATTATTATAAATTTGGTCTATTTCTTCATAATCGTAAAGTTCTTCAAGTTGTCTATAACTAATATAATTTATAGGTACAATATGTAAATGTAATCTATTAAATGTAGGTGGAAAAGTAAAATATTTTTTGTCATCTTTATATAATTTTAAATTATCAATATTAGTTATAAAATTTTTTAAATTCAATATTAAATTTTTGTCTATTTGTAAAATATTTTCTATATTTGATTTACTCCAAACAGTATAATGAAATGAATCAAATGAGTGTTTTGGATCAATTACAAAAATAAAATTATCATCTGAATAAATATTATTAATATAAACATCTTGTGGTATATTTTTATCATGAAATATATTATTTAATGTTTTTAATATTGATTTTTCAGATACATAGGCTGCAGTGTAATTTGACATTTGACCATAAACAGGGTGTAATTTTAATTCAGGTACTTCAATTTCTTCGTGTTCTAGTTGATAGAAATTATTTGGAATTAAAAAATCTTTTTCACCCGAATAATAAGTAGATATAATTTTAGTTCCCAATAGTAAATTTTCTTCAATAGTTAATCCATATCCTTCGCCAATATGTGGAGATATATAATAATCAAAACATGTATATAATTTATAAATACTTAATTCATCTAATTCAAAATTTATTGCAAAAATATTTTTATTATTAATGAACGAAATTATTTGGTTAAATATCTTTTCTTCTTGAGGTGAATCAAATTTTCCATTTCTTGGCAAACGATATTTTAAAATTAAAACTACATTTGTATTAGTTTTGCAAAAATCGTTAAATGCTTTTACGAGATTTAAAACATTTTTCCTTACTAATGAACTATTTGTATCAAAGCAGTATCCTATTTTAATTTTATTTTGTGAATTTTTAAAAATATTTTTTATGTATTCATTAGTAATTTCATAATTTATAATTTTATTTTTAATGGAAAATATTTTTGATTCTAAAGAAACTTTTTCAACATTTAAACTTAAAAAATTACTAAAAACATCCTTACAAAAATTGCTTTGAACATAAATTTTTGAAAATAAATGTTGTTGATCAAAAAAAATTTTTGGTAATGACTTAAATTCCCATATCCAAAACACAGCTGGTTTAATAGTAAATTTATTTAAAAACCATATAATTTGTTTTATTTCAAAAGGTTGTAAACAAATTACATATTCTTCTAATTCATTTATAACAACTGTGTTAAGTTTTTTATAATTTAAAATATTGACATTATTTGATATTTTAAAATAAGAACTAATCATTTCTAAATTATCAGATACTGAACATTTTTCATCAACAATTCCAATTAAATTTATTGTTTTTTTGATACAAGTATTGTTTATATTATTTAAATTAAAAAATATTCGATTTTCATTTATTCCATAATTCATCCAATGATTCCAAGCATTCTTTTTTGATCTGATGTTAGAATTTTTTAGGTCTTGATAATGATTAATATATTTTTCCCAATCAAAATCCACATAATTGTATGTATTGTTATTATTAAAAAATTGTCTTCCTTCTTTTTGACCATGGTTTATCCAATGTTCTAATGCTTTTTCTTTAGTATTAATACCTGCTTGTTTTAAATCCTCATAATGATTAATATATTTTTCCCAATCAATATTATTCATATAATATTATATTAAATATAATATTATAAAAATAAACTATTATTATTTCATTTGTAATTTTATGTCAGTATTGATTACAACCCTACCATATTTTCTAAATTGTTCAACAAAATGATAATGTTCACAAACCATTAGCTTTTCCATTAATATTTTTTCATCATAGTCACATATATTATAATATTTGGTTGGATACATCGAACAAGATCCAAAAGCAACATATACATCAATTATTTTATTATTACTACTAAATAATTTACTTTTATCAATTTCTATATTTATACTTTTTCTATGATTTTTACAACCATTACATTCAATAAAAGGACAAGTATTACTTGATGTTATATAATTAAAATTATCTAATGTAAATAAAGCTAAAGTATCATAATAATGATTTATATCATTAGCTCGTAAACAATTAGTATATGGACTAACTACACTTATATCACTATTAAATTTAAATGTATCAACAAATTTATTAATTGAATCTTTTTCTAAAATAATATCTGAATCAATAATAAGAACGTAATCTGAGTTTAACAAACCATGCATTTTTTTAAGTTTTTGTCTAAGATGTGTCATCCATAAACCTCTTTCTATTGAAATAGAGTTTGACCATTTAATATAAGGTTTAATATTTTCACAAATATATTTACCTGATCTGTTTTTCATAAATTTATTAATTAGTTGTTTTGAATTATCTGTTGAATTATTTTCATAAAAGAAATATTCAAAAACATACTCATTAAGATTTTCTAATTCACTCATATAATTATCAAAATATTGAATCCAGTCTTCATTATTTTTTATAAGACAAACAACTGAAATTATAGGTTTATTTAATATTTTATCAAAATTATTATAAACAATATCCCATGTATACATATTTTTTCTAATAGTTTTACTAACACATTCATTATAAAAATTATTATTATAGTAAAGTTTTGTAATTAGTTCACCAAATGAATTATCATGATTAAACATAAACCTATCATCATCCATAATTTCAATCATTGAAGAATTTTTTGCTACAATAGCTGGTTTATTATGAACCCAAGCTTCAACTATTGGTAATCCAAATCCTTCCATTTCTGATGGGAAAATAAATAACCACGATGCTGAATGTAAAGCAGATAGTTCTTCTTCTGACAATCTACCTGTTATTATTAATGTATTACTATTTATACATTCATTATATATATTTATTAAATTACTTACAACATTATTTGTGTTAAATATAGTTCCAAAAACTAATTGTAAATTATTTTTTATGTCATCATTTAATTTAAAAAATTTTTCTAATGCAAAATTAAAACCTTTATGATAATCAAAACCTGATTGCATATAAATAAATTTTTTAGTAATTCCATATTTATTTAATATTTTATTTATTTCATCATTTGATAAATTTTTATTAACATTAAAATTAACTCCTGTGCTAATTGTATCAATATGTTTTATATGTTGTTTAACAACTTTTTCTGTAAATTTTGAAATTGATAACAAATTATTATATGATTTTAAATTATTAAAATGTTTATAATAAATTTTTGAATGTAAACTGTTAGTTAAAAATTTTTCAGGAAAAGTTAATGGTATTAAATCGTAAACAACACAATATGATTTTAATTGTTTGTTTTTTATTAATTTTTTATTAAATGATATTTTAGTTAAGTCAAATTCTGATAAATTAAGATAAACATCTAAATATAAATCATCTAAAAAATTTGCATAAGTTTGTTCTAATTTAAATTCTTCATATTCTGATGTATTATATTTTCTCAAAAAATCAATTTTATTAATATCAAAATTACAAGTTAATATTTGACTTTTACTAATATTTATTTTATTTAAATTTTCTTGAAATGCATCCGTATTCATAAAATTATTAAATATTAATACAACGTTATATTCAGTATTTTTTTCTAAAATAATATTTATAAGATTAATACAATATCTTCCTATTCCACGTATTTCATGTTGAATTGGCTGACAATCTATTGCCATTAATGGTTTACTTCTATTCATTTTAATTTCATTTAATTTTACCAAATAATTATTTATTTTTAAATTAAATTCTAATTTTTTATCAGTTCTATTTTCATTCATACCATATTTTGTCCAATGATCTAAAGCTAACAATTTAGTATTAATTCCCGCATTTTGAAGATCTGAATAATTATTTATATATTGTTCCCAATCAAAATCATCAATTACTATAGTATTAGTTTGACAATGTCTTCCTTCATATTGTCCGTGATTTATCCAATGATTCCAGGCATTATCTATGTTATTGATACCAGCTTTTTTTAAATCTTCATAATTATTAACATATTGTTCCCAATTAAAACTTTCTTTGTTCATATATATTATATATAATTTTTTTTGAATTATTAATTATAATTCGTTTAATAAAAACTAAATTTAATTTATAACACCAAAAATACGTTCTAACACATGGCTCGGAGAATTGTTATAATTAACTAAATTGGTATCGTACATGTTATTTATAAAAAAACTTTGGTAATCATTATTTTTAATAAATTCTATAACTTTTTTAAATGTATTTGTACTTGTAAAAAATATTGTTGAAGCTACAAAAAATTTATTCATATTAATATTGTTGGAATATCTATTATATGATAATTTGTTATGCGAATCTTTTCGAATATTAATAAAATATTTTGGATTACCAACACAATTAGACTTTTCATAATCCAATTCCTTTATTAATTCTTCTATTGGTTTTTCTATTAGGTAATTTGTGGTTTCACTAAAAATATTATTATCTGTTTTTGTATGAAATTTAAAAATGTATTCAACATCATAATTGTTTAAAATAAAATTTATGGCCTGTAAAGAAGGTATAATATCTGTACCACATTCTCTTGTTAAAATTACAATTGTATTTGATATTTGGTCCAAATTAACAAATTGTTCATATATTTCCTTACTATTAAATACAATACAATGCATACAATTTTTTAAACTATTTATTTTATCAAGTAATTCAATACCTCGTTCATAATTGGCAATAAAACAACATGTCATAATTTTTAAATCATCTTCAACATTATTTTCTAAAATTTCAATATTATCAATATATTGATCAAAACTTATGTTATTTATTTTATTAACTAATTCCTTACAATCATAATAATATTGATTATAATAAAAATAAATTTTGTTATCCATCTCGTAAAAATTTAAATACTCTCCAAATAAATTTTCTATTTGTTTTGTTGAATAAATATGACCTTCAAATATACCTTCATTATTAATTTTTTTTAAAATATCATTTGATTTTTCATCTAATTGTATATCATAACAATATTTATAAAATTTTGTATCAATTTCAATACCATTATAATGAGACATAACACTTCTTCTAATATTATTTATCATGTGATTACTTAAACGAAAATTAGTACTAACATAGTCAATAATATAATTATTATGTTCATATTTAATCAATTGTTCGCTATTATAATTATACTTGTTTAAACTTTGAATAAATTCATCTAATTTAATTAATTTGTAAAAGTTTAAATTATTAGTTGTTTCAGATGCTTCATCATTATAATTATCGGTTTCATAATTATTACATATTGTAGTTTCTTCGTGATTAATTTGTTTTTTTAGGGATTCAATTTCATTATTTAATATACAAATTTCTTCTTTGCAGTGATTTTCTAAAAATTCAATTTCCAATTGTAAAAATTCAATATCTTTTTTTATTTGATTTAAATTTAATTCAATTGGTTCTTCTATTATATTGGATTCTTTTTCTTCTTCAATTATTTTTAAAATGTCATCGTATTTTTTTTCTAAAATATCTAGTTGATCTTTTCTTTTTAATATTGAAATGTTATTATCATTAATTAAATATTGTATTTTGTCTTGTTTAATATTAATTTCATCCATAATCATTGAGTTTAATTTTTTAATTGAATTGATTTGATCATTATGTATTTTTTGTTGATATTTCTCAGTTCTAATATTTTCTTCTGCTATCTGTTTTCTTAATTGTTCTTCAGCTAATTTTATTTTTACATATTCTTCTTCTGCTTCTCTTTTTTTGCGTTCAATTTCTTGTTGTTTTATTTTTTCTTGACGTTCTAATTCATATTTTAACATTTCTTCTTCTTTTTGTTTTGCCTGAAGCAAGCTTTGAGTTTTTAAAAAAGAAATTTTTTTGTCTAAAACAAATCTTGACATTAATATTAAATTATAATTAAATATTTTAATATAAACGTGTTTCAATTATATCAATTTAAACAAATCAAACTTGTTTCAATTATGTCAATTTAAACAAATTTAATCTAACTCTAACTTATAGTTTTATTATTCCAAATAATCTTTCAATAAAGTGTATTGGACTGTTTTTATATAAAATCATATTGGTATCATATAAGTTATTAATAAAATACTGTCTAAAATTATTATTTTTAATAAAATCTAATATTTTTAAAATTAAATTTGACTCGCATACAAAAATAGTTGATAATGCAAAACTTAAATTTGGATTAATTGATCCAAGGTATTCTTTAATTAATTTTTTATTAAATACATCATGTTTTATTGGTTTCATATATTCTTTCTTTGTTATACAATTAGATACATTATAATTTAATTGAGATATAATATCAGATTTTGTTATTTTTAACAAATAATCAGTTAATTCATTAAATATTTTAGAATCTCCCTTAGTATGAAATTTATAAATATATTTAATTTCATAATTATTAAGTAAATAATTTAATGATTGTAGAGTTGGTATAATATCTGACCCATATTCTTTTGAAATAAATAAAATATAATTGCTAAATTTGTCTTGAATTATTGGAATTAACTCTTTATAAAGCTTATAAGACTTTATTACAAAACAAACCATTTCTTTGTTTTTAACAAATAATTTTTGTAACAATTGTAATCCTAGATCATAACTTCCAATATAACAACAATAAACAGTATCTGATGGAGTATTTATATAATTTTCTTTTATAATAATGTCATTAATTAAGTCTTCATATGACATCGTATATATATAATTTGTAACATCTATCAAATCATATAACTTTTCGTTAAATTCCAAATATAATTTATCATCCTTAATAAAAAACATAAATTTCCTATCAAAATAGTTTTCTATTTGGCTAAGTGAATACACACAGCCATCATTTACAAAATCGTTTAATATTTTTGACAACAAGTTTTGATCATCATAATATTTATTACAATATTTAAAAACTTTTGTATCAACATTAATTCGATTATAATTGTTTAGTATTCTTTCTATGTCACCAGTATTTTTATTTTGTTTAATAAAATCAAGTAAATCATCCTTTGTATTATATATTAAATGGCCATTAAAATCACAAGATTTAAAATTGGAAAATATTTCAATTAATTCTGAATATTCTTTATTTAATTTAACGTTTTCTTCTGATTGTTTTTTATCAAATACAACTCCTTCTGGTATTTTTTCTAATTCAAAAATTTTTAATATTTCAACATTTAGATTACCATTATTTAGAATTTTTGTATCTATTTCTAATTTTTTATTTTTTTCTATTTGGTTAATTTCATTAATATTTACTAATTCAACTTGAATATTAGTTAAATCAACTTCATTTTTTTCTATTTTTGTTATTATTTCTTTTATTTCTTTTTCAGTATTAACCAAAAATGTGTTTTGATTATTTAATAAGTCTTCAATTTGTTTTATTTTATTTTGTGTATCTACTTTTTTGTTATAAATTACTTCAGCTTGTTTAATAGTATTATTAATATTGTTTAACACATTTAATTTGTCACTTAAATTATTAAATTTTAATATTTTATCAGCTGAATTATTTATATTATTTATGTAATCTTTTTCAAATTTTAAATATTCTAATAAATTAATATCTAAATTTTCCTTCAGCTTTTGATTTTCTTTCTTTTCATTAAATATTTTTTTATAATTTTCATTCAAAATATTTTGAGCTTTTTTATCATTTTCCAAATTCAAAATATAACTATTTTTTAAACTCTCATTTTTTGAATTTTTATTTGTTAGTGAAAGTATTTTGTCATCTAATAAATCATTAAGTTCCAAATATAAATTATATAAATTATTGTTTAACGCTAAAATATTATCATTTAAATCCTTCATTTTTTTAGTTAAATCACCACATTCTTCTACCAAAGCATTATTTTCAATATTATATTTATGAATTTTCCCTTTCTTTGTTTCAATATTATCTTTTATTGAAACTTCTTCCATTGATATTTTAGATAAATTTTTTGTAGATTCTTCTTTAAAACTTATTAAATTACATTGATTTTCTTTTTCTTTTAAATCAAAATTATCATATTCTTTTATTAATTCTTGACAATCTAACTTAGTTTTAATTAAAATCAATTCAGTATTATTTGTTGATTCTTCTGCTTTTTTTATTTTATTGTTATAATTATCTTGTTCTTGTATATATGTGTCTTCAGAATTTTTTTTGGAAAGTTCTAATGAATTTTTACAAGTGTGTTCCTCCTCATAAATACTTTTAATATTAGATAATATTTTTGAAGTGTCTTCAAAATTTTTTTGATATTCTTTAATTTTAATTGCAACTGATGATAGTTCTTCCATTTTTTTTATTTTTTCAGATATATCGAGTATTTGATTTATATTTGATGCAATAATATCAGATTCTTTAATAAAATTATTTAGTTTTTCTTCAATGTTATTAATAGACTCTGTATTTTCTTTAATTTTTTTATCCAAATCTAAAAGTATAAACCCTTTTTTCTCAATATTTTCTGTTAAATTTTTAATTTTATTATTTGATTTAATTTTAAATTCAATTTCTTCATTTTTAATATTATTTTCAACTAATTTTAATGTTTTTAATGAATCATCTAACTCTGTTATTAATTTATTAATTTGATATATTTTTTGTTCAGTTTCTTTTTTTTGCTCTGTAGACTGAATTAATATTTTTTCTAATTCATGAGTTTTATTTTGATCTTCTATAGCTTTTTTATTTTTTTCAATTATAAAGTTTTCTAAATTATTTGAGTCTTCTTTTATTTCATTTTCAATAGTTGAAATTGTCATGTTATACTCATTTATTTTTTCTTTATTTTTTAATTCATTGTATTTTAAATTTTTAAGTTCTCCAATTAATTCATTTATTTCGGAGTTAAATTTATAAATTTTTTTATTTATAATTTCTTCTTTCTCTTTTTTAATTAGTTCAGTTACTTTTTCAGAAAGTTCCTCTGCTTTTTTAGCCAATCCATCCGCATCTTTTTTAGCAACTTCTTCTGCTTCTTTTGCTTTTTGAATTAAGTCTTCTAATTCTTTCTTTTTCATATCATCGACATTTTTAAATTTATTTATTAATTTATTATTTTTATTTATTTGTTCTTCGTAATAATTTCTTAATTCAGATAATTGTCTCTTTGCTTCTTCTGCTTGTATTTTTGCTTCAAGTTCTTTTCTTTTAGCATCATCTAATTCCTTTTTATGAGACTCTATTGAAGATTTATTTTCTTGTTCTTGTTTTTTTAATTCTGCTTCAAATATTTTTTTTGCATTATCTTCTTCTTCCAAACGTTTTTTATTAAATTCTTCTTCCAAACGTTTTCTATTAGCTTCTTCTTCCAAACGTTTTCTATTAGCTTCTTCTTCCAAACGTTTTCTATTAGCTTCTTCATCCAAACGTTTTCTATTAGCTTCTTCTTCCAAACGTTTTCTATTAGCTTCTTCCAAAAGTTTTTTATTTGATTCTTCTTCTTCCAAACGTTTTCTATTAGCTTCTTCTTCTAATTGTCTTTTATTAGCTTCTTCTTCTAATTGTATTATATTATTTTCATCATCCATGTGTTTTCTAATGGCTTCTTCTAAACGTTTTCTATTAGCGTCTTCTTCCATACGAATAGCTTCCTCTTGTTGTTTAATTAAGTTAAGTTTTAAAATTGTTTTATTTTTAATATCATCTTCCAAACATTTTCTACTGTTTTCTTCTTCTAAACGTAACCTTTCTTCTTGATGTTTACTTACATCTTTAATCTTACTTCTTAAAGCTATAGATTTAATATAGTTTGACATTATATAGTTTTTAGAAATAATATATTTTAATTAAACGAAAACAAAAATAAATAAAAATAATATTTTTTAAGTTAAAGAAATGTTAATATTTAATTATATTAAATGAATACAACTAAAAATTCAATAATACCAAATGATTCGATTGACAAACTAACAGTCAAAAGGGATCAACTTAAAACAGAGTTATTGGAACAACAAAAAAAAATATTCCAAATAGAAAATGAACTAATACAAATTGAAAAACAATTAGCAAGTTTTTCGGATAATTTAATTTTAGAAAATCTCAAATTAAGCGAACAACAAGAGCTTATAGTTAATGCTGATGAAGACAATATTCTTGTTGTCGCATGTCCCGGATCAGGTAAAACACATACTCTTATTTCTAGATATGTTAAAATGATTCTAAATAATGAAATTACACCAGAAGAAACATTATTAATTACATTCACTAAAAAAGCTGGTTTAGAAATGTTAAATAGATTGGGTAAAGTATTACCTCATAAAATACCTTATCATGTTGGATCATTACATGGTCTTGGTTATAAAGTTTTACAAGAATTTAACGATATTAATTATACGGTATTAGATGAAAAAGATGTTAAAGATTATTTAAGAGATTTAGTTAATGAAAATCAAACATTGCAACAATTAGACGAAGAAGAAGTTGGATTAATTAGAACAAAAATACAATTAATTATTGATCAGGCATCAACTACTTATCCGTTTGATTTAAAACAAGTTCTTAAAAAAAATTCATTAGAAAAATATAATAAAGAATTTAATTATATTTATAAATTATATCAACAAAAAAAGAAAAAAGAAAACTTGGTAGATTTTAATGACCTTATGGTTCAATTTAGCAAGTTTTTAGATGAAACAAAGTCTGACATATTTAAAAATAAAATTAAATATGTATTTTTTGACGAATATCAAGATGTAAATCCAATTCAAAATTATATTTTACAGAAATTAGCTGTTAAAAGTAAAATTATGGTTGTGGGTGATGATGCACAAGCAATTTATGCATTTAGAGGGAGTTCAGTTAAATATATTTTAAATTTTAATGAAACATTCAATGATCCTAATAAATCCCATCAAATGTATTTGTTAGCTGAAAACTATCGATCCACCCCATCTATTGTAGATTTTTGTCAAGACATTATTTCACATAATTCTAATCAATTTGAAAAAGCTGTTGTTTCAAAACAAGAAAAATTTGGATTTAATCCATGTGTATTTTGTTTTAAATCACAAAAAGAACAATATAAATGGATCGTGGAAGATATTATTAAAAAAAATAAAGAAGGTATTAAATTTTCTGATATGGTTATATTAGCAAGAAAAAATAATTTGCTTGATGAAATTGAATTACATTTAATGGGAAATAAAATACCAACAGTAAAACATATCGGTCTATCATTATTAGATAAATCTCATATTAAAGATTTTTTAGCATGGATCACCATATTAATTAATCCTAAAAGCTCAATTCATTGGAAACGTATTATTGGTTTACATCCAGGATTTGGTATTAAAAAAGCAAATCAAATATTAGATAATGCAGGTAATGATATTTTAGCATCAGTTAAAGCATATAATGACAAAGAAAAAATAGGTAATGCAGGTTATATTGGGTTGACAGAACTATATGATAGTTTTGGATACTTGAAAAAAGTTAAAAGAGATATTGACAAAGCCAGATTTATTGTTAATTATTTAGAAAAATTATGGGTCATTAAAAAAGAATCAAATATTGAAGGTAAAATTGCTGATATTTACAATTTACTTAATTATTTAAAAAATTCATCATTAGAACAATTTATTAATGACTTATATTTGAATCAAGAAGTTGAAACGAATTTAGAAAATGTACTTTACTTAACAACCATACATGGAGCCAAAGGTTTAGAATGGGAATATGTTTATATTATTGACATGGACTGTAAAAATTTTCCATCGTTAAGACCAAAATATTATTTGGACGAATTAGAAGAAATGGATGAAGAAAGAAGATTATTTTATGTGGCAGCATCAAGAGCTAAAAAATATCTTTTTATGACCTATACTGAAGACTTACATCCCGATTCTCAAATGTCAATTAGTCCATTGTTAAGAGAAATTAATACAGAACTATATACTGGATGCGGTGTAAATATAGAAAAATTTAAGCCAACTTTAATTATAAGTAAAGATGTTCAAAACTATTTAAGATTTATTGGATACAACAAAATATCATCTCAATTAGTTGGTCTTGAAAATAATAGATCATGTGTCAACAAAAATTTTGAAATACCCCGACATATTGAAAAAATGCAAAACAAAAATATTATTGGTACGTTTATTGATTATTTAATATCAAAAATGCTTCAAATAAATTTCCCTAAAAAAATTAAAAAGTTTGATTTAAATATTGTACATAAAGATACAAAATTTCCACAAAAAATATTTTTGGAATATGTTGATCCACAAACTGATTGGAGAAATATTTTGGAACATATTTTTTATATTAGTACATATAAAGTAACAAACGATAAAGATGTTGGGGAATATCACGATCTTTTAATTAGCCAATCTGCTTTTAATTATTATTTGGAGTTAGAAAAAGGTTTATGTAAAATTATTAATAATTTAAAACCAAAAGAAATATATACTCATCATGTGGTTTCATTTGGTAGCGTTAGGGGTGAAATAGATATTTTATGCGATGATACAATTATCGAAATTAAATCATCTGTATCTAATTATAATGAAGTCGCTACAATACCAAATATGTCACAAGTATTATTGTATGCGTATTTATTAAAGAAGAAAGATCATAAAATTAATAAAATGATATTATATAACCCTATTAATGGGGAATTAAATAATTTTAATATAAGCGATTTTAATTTAGTCCAGTTTAAAAAGACCATTTATAATGAATAAATAAAATCATCAATGTATTAAAAATTGAAATAAATAAATTAATTATATAAGTTATATTATTAATGTATTTACTCATAATATTATCATCAAGTACAATATTATTTGGGTGTTCTTTTAGCAATTTAATTTTAAGTTATATATTTAAAATTAAATGTTGGTTTTTACGGTTTTTAACAAATAATAACGAAAAACCTTTGTTGCCATTAAAATCTCCAAGTACAAACATATCAACAACTACATATATTAATACTCAAACACTTCCTAAAAATAAATCATATAGTTGTCTTAATCCAATAACAATTGATTCTCATTATTCATATACATTTTATTACACACTTAAAAAAATGCCACCTAAATCAAAATCTATGAATTATATTAACGAGTCGATTATTAATAGATCTCAAAACAAAATTGTTTGCTGTAATCCAGATTGCAAAAAAAATATTTATTTGGAAACTTATTGTGCATTCGATGGATATTATTGTAGTTCTTATTGTAGAAAAGGAGCTCTATCTCACATTTCAAATTTTTGGCCATTTTCTTAATTTATATATGATCTTAAAAATACAAACCTTAAAAAATTGATATTAAATTAATTTTATTATTTATCTTTAATTTAATGTCCAATTCTATTATTCTAGCTGAAGATAAAGCAGTTGAAATAATTAAAAATAATGTTACTAAAACAAATATACAACCTAATAACAATTCTGACGAAGATCACGAAAGTTCTGATTCTGATCATTACTATGATCAATTAGCAAATCCAAAAAAAGTTGTCTCTAAAAAAGACCTGCATATTAAAAGTCAAGATAAAAAAATTAGTAGTTGTTTAACAAACTTTATCAAGTTAAACTCAAAAAATTGTAAACTTGAAAATAAAATTACATCACTTGAAGAAGAAACTATAGCTCTTAAAAAATCAAATAATAGTCTTGCTTCATCAAATGATTTTGCATCAAGATCTATTCGGTTTTTAAATTGTAATTTTTACACAGACAACTTAACTTTGGATACATCAACACCAAAATCTATTGATAAATTTAAAGAAAATGTTTTAGATAAAGCTATTGAAATGTCAGAATTTAAAATAGCTTGGGAATCATTAATTAATTGTAAAGATGTGTCAGAAGATTTAAAAAACTATTTTATTCCATTAATAAATGAAAAATATAATAAATTAAAATTAGACTATACAAGCGAACAAGAAAAAACCAATGTAAAATATTTTATATTTTTAGCAGTTTTGTTTTTAGTATTTGCTCTTTGTTTTCCTCATATATTTAAATATATTTAATTAGTGTCATAATACTTTTTGTTTATTTTAAACATAAAAAATTGATTTATATATTTGATGATTAATTTATACTTGATAATAATGGATCTAAATAATTTTCCAAATGATTTAATTGGTAAAGCTGGTGGAATACTAATTGTCGACAAAATTGATAATAACAAAGTTATCCTACTTGGAAAATCAAATATACCTAAAAGAGCTGATGCTTACGAAAGTTTTGGAGGTAAATATGAAAAAACTGATTTATCATCATTACATACAGCATTAAGAGAGTTAATTGAAGAATTTTTTAATTATAAAATAGATACAATAAATTTAAATAAAATAGCTTTGGATTTTAGAACAAATAATTATATATTAAAACAACACGAATTACACGGAATGTCATATTTAATTAATTTTCAGGGACTCAACTTTATTTTCCAAAAAATTTCTCAAATATATACACAATTACAAAAATATAGTGTTGATAATAAATTTGATATAAATAAATATATTAGTGAAAGAATAGTAACTGACCCTGCTTATGACGGTCTTAATGAAATTCATAAGATAGAAGTATTTAAAATTGATGATGTTAAAAACAAAAAAATTAACTTAAGATGGTTTACAAGCAAAATTATTAGTATAATGGTTGACTAATTTTTCTTTTTATTTTATACATGTTTATAATTTATTTGAATTATTTTTAAACTTGTATAAAAATATTAATAATAAAATAAATATTACTGATCCAATTGATGTTGCAATAATTAATTTTTTATTATTACTTGATGCACTTGTTTCACTAATACTTAAATCTTTTATTTTTAATTGATTATAAATTACTGGTTTAGTTTGTTGTTTTTGTTTAATTTCTTCTAATTTTTTTGCAGACTCATTTTTAGCTTCCATTATCTTATCTTTAGCAATATTTTTTCTAATTTCAATGATTTCATCTAAATTAGATTTAATTTCTGGTTTTTTTAAATTAATTTTAGACTTGGTATCTTCGGATTTAATCTCCGAATTAACCATTTTAATTTGAGTTTCTGGAATAGACATTCTAACTATTACAAAATAGTTAGAAAATAAAATTAAAAAATTGGCAAAAAATTGAAATTACTTGTAATTTATTTAATATATAATATATTATGTCTCATACACAACAACTACCTGTAATAATTGATGGTATACAAATCACAATACCAAAATTTATTAAAATTAAAAATCTTCCATTATCACCAAAATATAAAAAGATAAATGATTTATTAACTCTTGATACTATTAAAGAAGATACTGATGAAATCCCTCAAATTTTATTACCGAAAATTAATCCAAGGCCTCCACCTATTTCTACTAAAAGAAAAAAAGAAATTAGAAATCAATTAAAATTTATTGATATCAATTATAAGAATAAATAACATGGATAACCTAATACATGCACTAAAAGTAAAAATAATGTAAGTTAAAGCTAAAAAATTGTTTGTGATATAATAAAAATTGAATAATATTAATCATCTGATAATTGTTAATAATTTAATGCCAATGTTATATTCCAATTATTATATAATTAAATGTTATACCAATAAAACTCCAGTAAACTTAGAATTTTTAAATTGGATAAATAGGGTTGAACTCACTATTTATACCAAGTATCAAACAAATTTATTAGATCTTCCTGATGAAGCTTATATGATTAATTTTGAAGATGGTATTAGTTCTGAAGAAATGGTATCTAAAATTTGTGGCGAATTAGAAAATATTATGTGTTAGCTTATAGTTTATAGATTATTATATTGGTCTTTTTATTTATATATTAAAAAAAGTGAAAATATATTAAATTATATAATGACATCATTTCCTTTAATGTTAACTATGGATAATTCTATTGAAATAATTAAATATCTTTGCTCTGAATATAATACAGATCAAACTAATACAAATACTAATATTAAACCAAGTTCTAATGTTGAGTATGAGTTTAAATATGACGATATTTATAATTTGGTCAATGACCATATTGAAAAAACAACAGGTTGTACTTTGTTCAACAAAGCACAATTATTAGATGAAATTAAAAATAATATGGGCGAAAGCAATGAAAAATTATTTGAAAAATCTATTGAATCAGTGTCTAAGAATATTATTCCTCAAATTAAATTTAACACTATGTTTAAATCAAATCTTGAATTCACTTTAGTTTTTAATCAAGACGAAGTTAATGTTTTATATAAAAATAAAAAAGTGGAAATTAAAAATATTAGTGAAGTCAAAAAAGATTTAATGGAAAATAAATTAAACTTTTTACCAGTTATTACTGAATTATATGTAAATAATATTGGTAATGTGATAGAAAAACTTATTAAAAAAGATTTATCTGTTAAATACTTTTTAACTGATTTCCCTTTACCTTATTGGAAATTATTTGAAATTAAATCAAGGCGTGCTAATAAAGATAATTTATCAGAATACAAATATTTAGAAGATATTGTTGTTGGTAAAAAATATCAACCAGTAGCAGATGTACAAGTTATTCAAAATGCAGAACCCGATGATGAATTAAAAGCAATTTTAATGCAAATTGAAGAATTTGAAAACAAAGACAAAAACAAAAAACCAATTTCTAATAATCAAAAGAAGGAACTTGATATGCAATATCGAATGGAAGTTATGTCTTATCTAAACGATAACGAAGTAGGATATTTCCTAGATAAAATTGAACAAATTGATAAATTATGTGAAACAATTGATAAAAAAGATAATAAACAAACTATTTCATACATTCAATTAACTTTAGAATTGATTTCTAATGCTCCTAACAAAATGATTAAATTTTATGGAGTTTATAGAATGTTTGATATTATTGCACAATCCGAAGAATTTTTACGTCAAAATAATAAATTTAGGGTTGTTGTTAAAAATAAAATTAATGAATTAGTTGATGATCTAGTAATTATTCAAACAGCAGGATTGAGTTTATCAACTGAAATTACTGGAATTATGGATAGTGCAAGAAATGTTATTGATAAACTTGAAAAAGAAGTTGATCCTAATTATGTACCTAACTGGAATTATAGTTCACAACAAGAAATTATTAATCAAATTATTAAAAATAATAATAATGTGAATAACAATAATATGAATAATATTAACAACAATATTAATAATAATATTAATAATAATGCGATAATTGAAGATGATGATGACGAAATGAGTGACGAAGACAGTTATTATGGATCAGACAATGACGATAATGAATAAAAATAAATACATATTTTAATTTATAATTAAATAAGAATTAGAACTAAATATTTTACAGTTATTAGTAACTGGTTCCGAACTAATTAAATTTTTATTATTATCATTATAATATAATGATGGAGGTTCATTACTTGATTTAAAATTAGGTCCAATATATCTAATCACCATAACGAATTGACCATTTGAAAAAATAAAATTACCGACTAATTCAATATCTCTATTAAATAAAAATTCAAATAAATTTATAAAAGAATAAAAAGCAATTTGACAATCAGTATATCCTTCTTCTAATCTATCAATTTTAAATCTATCAATAAATGTTAACAATAAGTAAAAAAGGTGTTCGGTATCAGTTTGACCTTTAATTTCATCTATATATTTGGCACCAATAAAATCTAATATTTTTGATTTATAAGAAGCAAAATTTTTAATAAATCCATTATGTGCTAACAAATAATTATTATATATAAAAGGATGAGTATTATTAATGTTTATTTCACCTTCACATCTTCCTTTATTTCTCAAGTGACCTACCAATATTTCAGGCTGTATATTAATAATATTATCAATCACACTATCAACATTTATGTCATTGGAAAATAATTTGTCTGATTTATAATAATTCCATTTGCTATCTTTATTATTCCAATAAGCAAATCCATAACCGTCTTTATGATAATCAGCATCTAAATAATTTGATAACCCTGGTGTATTTTTTTTATTTATTGACTGAAATAAAAATTTATTTAATAATGGTTTATCAATATGTTGATTAACAGCTAATAGTAATCTACACATATCTATCCTATTTTATAAATTAATAATTTGATTACCTAAATAATCTTTAAACTTTTATTTACTGTAAGATTTTACTATTTTAAGTAATTCAGCTGGTTCTTTTAAGCTAAAATGATCTCGTATTGGTTCCAAAAGTTGATTAATATGTGTAATCATTGCATCCTTTAACGCTTTTGGTTGAACTTTACCTTCAGCAAAAGCAATATTTAGTTCATCGTAACTATTGAATTTAATTTCTGGTTCATTCCATTTTTCATTAGCTGGAATAATTAAATGTCCAACTAAAGGGAAAATAATATGTTTAGCCCAATCAAGTAATGGATTTTTTTCAATATTACCAGGTTCACAAAATGCCTTTGTGATTTTTCGTTTAACATCAGCTTCCGTATCATCCATAAATACAGTGTTATCTGGATTTGATTTTGACATCTTATCTGATCCATCTAATCCCATAATCATATGATGTGATATGATGATTGGTTTATTTTTTCGTTTAATTTTATCGCAATACTCAAGAGCCAACATGTTTACTTTACGTTGGTCAATACCTAAAGAGCATACGTCAACACCAAGAAAGAAAATATCAGCACATTGCATAACTGGATAAAATATTTGGCTAGCAGCAAGTTCTTCTTTGTTTGTGTCCATGAGTGAATCAACCATGTTATTAAGTTCATTTAATTCATTAACTAAAAAGTCTGTTTTATAAGAACTAGTAGATGCATCTGTTTTAACATAATCTTTAAGAAATCCAAGTCTAAATTTTAACTGAGCAATAGTTGATTCAACATTCGCTTCTTCTTTTCGTCCCATAATTTGAGTACATTTTTTAATTCTGGGTAGATTAAATTTAGTTCCAATATCTAATACTAACTTCCAATATTGATCAGATCTTTTATTAATTTCTTCGCTTGACCAAATAAATTCAACCATTGTTTTTCCTTCACTGTCTACAGCATTCAATTTCATACCACATGCTTTCCAGGTTTCAATCATTAATCGACCTGCTTTTTGAATTCGACCTAGGTCTCCACCTAATTTAAGATTCATAAGAGCAAACCAGTCTGCTACCCAAAATTTAAACTTAACTCCTGAATCAATAAATTTATTTACATTATGAGCACGAAGTAGTCCTTGAGCAATATGCATGCGACCTGAAGGTTCAAACCCATCATATGCGATAATTTCTTTTTTATTAGTCAATAGCTTTTCAAGGTTTTCACCACCAATAACTTCTTCACCAATTGAAAGAATTCGTTCAGCATTAATTTTAATTTTATCTATATTTTCCATTAATTAAAGTTAATTAATGCTTAATCAAATGATATTCAATTTTTATAAAAGATTGAAATTTTAAATGAATGATAATAGTTTTATTAAAGTAATGGCAACTGCAATGATTATCATTGATAATAATAATACCAGTCAATTTATGGCTCAAATTGCTTTACGCGATGCTGCAATTAAAGCCGAATCCCAAACAAAGCCAAAGCCATTTAGACTTGTGATGATTAAATGTCAAGACTTTTGCCAGTTTTGTGAAGACCCAAAAGGTCCAGTTTATAACCAGTATATTAACTACCCAGAAACCCATATGGGATTTTTAAGTTGTAAACCTTGTTATGAAAAAGGTCAAGAAGCAGTTAAAGATTGGTTTGATACCGTAGCCTATGGTATGGCTAATTCTCTGAGAGGTAAAACTTTTAAAGTAATGCGTAGTTCCGGTGAAATTGAATCAGATTGGAAGCTAGATGAATCTAAACCATTTGTTCAAACTATTGAATTTGAAGATTGTGTAGCGTGTGAAAAAGCAGACAAAACTATTAAAAAATATTGTAAAATTTCTGATCTTTATAAATGGAACGATTTATATGATCTTGAAACAAAAATTTTTTAATACTGTTGATTTTTAAATTTTTATTTATTTTTTGCTAAAACATAACATTTAGAATCTTGTGCCCAAGACATTGGAGCATTTATTGTTTCAATTACTTTAAAGTTTTGTAAATCTTTTGGTAGTGCAGACATAATAACAATAACATCAGATGGAGTTGTTTTACTTAAAAAATTTACTAATTTTTGGTTTGTTTGTTCTGGGAAAACTAAGTTACTAATAAATACTACAGATCCTGTTGGAAAATATGATGGATCTAATTTAAATAAATCAGATTTTGATAGTTTTATTTTATCTCTCATGTAATCATCTAATTTTTCTCTCATTTTCATTGCATATTCATGTCTGGCTTGAACAATTTCTGACCCCTTAGCTTCTTTAAATCCATTTAATATAGCATAAGCAAGTGTTCTACCATTTCCAGATCCTAAATCAATAAAAGTTTTTTTAGGCCAATCTTTAAGTTCTAAATATTTTCCGATATTATCCATACCCTGATAAGTTAATTCACCATAAGTTAAATTATAGTCTGGGCCTAATTTTTTGTTATCAACTGTTATAAAAGATTCAGCTCCAAATAAACTTTCTATTTTTTTTAATTTGTTTTCAAAACAAAACTTGTTAATAAAATGGGCAAGAAAACTTAACAATACAATAATAACAAATCCAAATACTAAAATTTTTTGGTTATACAATTCTGTATTATTTTCCATTATATTAAAATAGATTTAAATTAAAAAAATTTAATTTTCTTTATTTGGTTTATTATAGATTTAAAATATAAGATATTAATAATAATTAATGGAAAAAATATTGTTAAATATCGACTCTAGACAAAGAGATACAGATTTATTTCAATCAAGTTCTTATTTTAAACTTGAATATAATGATAATTATTATGACAAAAAATCAAACAAAAAAGAAATGAAATTTATTAACAATAATTATGTTAATTTTAAAAATGTAGACTATATTAGTTTAGTTACTTTTGAATTTTCAAATAATTTTTATATATTTCAAAATCAAAGATTTAATACTTTTTTTACAATTAGTTGTGAAAATATTGATGGAGAACCAATAGATGATATAGTAGAGGCTCAAAATGTTATTGTTTATATTAAGGAAGGAAATTATAATAATGATGACTTGTTAAATAACTTGAATCAATCATTAAATAAATATAAATTTAATGTTGGAGCAGTAAATGGTATTGGTGATTTTGAAGTAACAAAAGGACTAAAATTTTATTACGATACTGGATTAAATAAATATGGTTTAATTAATTTAGAACCTGGTTATAGATTTACCATTGATTTTTCAAATGATAATTATGATTATAGCAGTCTTGGTTATATGTTAGGTTTTAGATCTGATAATTATGAAATAGGCGAAAAAATAGAATCAAACAATGAGAATAATGAAATTTTAGGAACTTCACAATCTGATATTTATGGAGAAAAATACTTTTTTGTTAAAATTAATGACTACGGAAGTACATATATTAGTCCAAAATTACCAACTAAAGTATTGGCTAAGATTGTTTTAGATAATTGGAAACAAACATATATTTATAATAATGCTAGTGATTTGCTATATAAAACTCATAAATTTAGACAACCTGCTGATATTAGAGGATTAGAAATAGAAATATTAGATTATACAGGTAAAAGAATTAACTTTGACGGTATTGATTTTTCTTTAACTCTTGAATTTGGTATGATTTATGATGAACAATTTTATACTAAACAATTAAATAACTTAAGCTTTACATCTAACTTACCATTACCAAATACTAAATTAATGAATCAATTTATAGAAAATACTAATAATTATATGGTTGGATCTCCAACAATAAAAACAGCAAATGAAATATTAGCTCCTGTTTTTGAAAATGCACCTGAAATTGTACCAGTTCAAGAAATTATTGATTTAGAAGAAAAAAGAGAAAAAAAAGAAAAAGATAAAAAATCAAAAGGTAAGAAAAATAAATTTGGAATTCAGTATTAGTAATTAGCAATTTCATATAAGTTAAAACAAAGTCATTAAATAATATATATAAATAAATTATTTAATTATTAAATTTTTTATTTTTAATTACAAAATTCCACGAATCTCTTACCATGTCTTCAATTGTAAATTCAGGTTTAAATTTTAGTTCATCTAATGCTTTTTTGTTATCACAAAATACCCTGGTCAAATCTCCCTGTCTTCTTTCTGAAAAAATATAGGGTACAATTAAATTATTTATATTTTGGAAGCTATTAATTAGCTCTAAAACACTAGTTGGCTTTCCAGTCCCAATGTTATAATATTGGTAACCAGATTTTAAATTTAAAGCCAAAACATGAGCCCTTGCAACATCTACCACATGAATATAATCTCTTTCTGCTGTCCCATCATTAGTATCATAATCTTTACCAAAAACATTCAATGATGGATAATTGCCTACTGATTTATCAATATAATTATATACACATACCTTTAATAAATAAGGCATTAAATTATTAGGATGATTATTTGGATCTTCTCCTAGTAATCCAGAAGGATGAGCACCAATTGGATTAAAATATCTTAGCGCGGTTATATTCCATTTGCTACTCGATATTGCTAAATCTTTTAAAATTTGTTCTTGAAAAAATTTTGTTTGACCATAGGGATTAGATACTCCTATACCTATAGTATCATTTTCATTTAATGGACTTAATAATGATCCATAAACAGTTGCACTAGATGAAAATATTAAATTAAAACAATTATTCTCTGACATAACTTCAATTAAACTTAAAAGTCCATTTATATTTTCATGATAATACATTAGTGGATATTTAACAGATTCTCCAACAGCTTTTAAACCCGCACAATGAATAACTTTGTTAATTTGTGTCCTCTTAAATAAACTATCTAATTTATTCTCATCTTTTACATCAAATATTTCAGTAACTAAATTTTTTACAAAAATATCAGTACCAACAATTAATTCTATTTTTTTCAAAACATCTAATTTAGAGTTTGACAAATTATCAACTACAACAACCTGATAATTATTTTGTAATAATTCAACAACAATATGACTACCTATAAAACCAAGACCACCCGTTATTAGTATCATTAATTATTTAATTAACAAGTATTTAAATAAAAATTGAAATATTTAATGGCTATGTATAGTATAATTTTTTGTAATGTCTTATATTGTTACCGAAGAAGATTTTAATACTATTACCAATGAACACGCGCGGATCATGTTAAAAAATGCATACGATGCGGTGAATTCTATTGAAGCCTGGGATTGGCTCAAGTCATTTAATGAAGAATCATTTATGCTTTCAAGAAATCCAATGGTTGGAAAAATTTATGGAGAAATGGAAAGACTTGGATATACTGGTCATTCTGGTTGTTCATTTTCACTTACATTGCGCGCAATGGAATGTCTGGCCAAACATGGTAAACACGAGTTTATAGCCAAATACTTTAATTAATTCTATTTTTTTACCAGTTATTTAAGTTTATAAATTAGTTTTAACTACCTAATAAACCAAATTTATCAGCTATTAACACAACTAATTATTCAAGTACAATGAATATTTAAATAAAAATTGAAATATTTAAGGCTATGAGCTTTTAAATGTTTAAGTAATGTCGTATACTGTTACAGAAGAAGATTTTAATACCATTACCAATAACCACACGCGCGAAATGTTAAAGAATGCATATGATGCAGTGAATTATGTTGAAGCCTGGAGTTGGCTTAAGTCATTTAACGATGAGTCATTTATGACATCACAAAGTCCAATGATTTGGAAAATTACCGAGGCAATGGAAAAGCACGGATACACAGGTCATTCTGGTTTTTCATTTGGATTTACTATGCGAGCTATGGAATTTCTAGCAAAACACGGAAGAAATAATTTTTTAGCTCAATACTCTACTAGCTCTCTATACTAATTAACAAAAGGAGCAAAGTTAAGATCGTAATCTGATCTTGAATTAACAACCCTAATATCTAAATCTCCGGGTAAGTTTTCCTTATTTAATTCAAATTTGTCTAAATCATTTCTTAAATAAGTAAGACTTAACATCATTGGAATTTTTTTATTATTAATATTTATTAAATCATAATTATTATCACCGTGTGCATGAATTAATTTATGGGTTTGATTTATTCTTTTAAACATATCTATTTTGTTTTGAATACATACTTGAGGTTCATTATAAAATGTTTTTGCTTTAAGATATATTTGAGAAAATTTATTTAAATCTAACTCTGCTAATTTAGTCCATGGATTAGAACCAGTTATTAATAATAAACCATTAGAACATTTTATTTGTGTGGTATCAATATCCAATTCATTTGATGGATTAATAAATAAAACTTCATCATATGATTCTATGTTAGCAATAACAAAATCATTGTTTTTTATTTTATTAAATTTAACTGGTTTATATACTGTTAATAAATCTAATATATTTGCCCAACAGTTGCCACTGTTATATTCGAGAACATAACCACCCCCATTATTATTTTTATAATAGTTTTTATAAGTTTTATAAATTATCAATTCATTTGCTTCATTAAAAATTCCATTATTATGATCAGTATGCGGGAGACCAATATTAGGATGTGTTAATAATCTGGCATTGTAATTTAATTTACAATAATTTTTATATAATAAACTTGGACCCGTAACCATAAAAACATCTTGTGGATAAATAAGATTTTCACTATTTGAAACAATTTCATTAATACATTCTAAAAATAATTTATTTTTTGGCTCAGTACAAATAAATGCATTGTATATACTTGTAGAATTTTTTTCAAAAGTATTTTTAACTAGTACACAGGGATCATTTGATTTAATAATATTTCTAAAAGGTATAGTTGGTATCATTTTACAATCAATATAAATACCACCTTCAATATACAATACACAATATCTAAATAGATCAGCCTTAAATGCACCTGGGACCAGATTATTAAATGCATTTGTTATCTTCTGACCAAAATTATTTTTAATAAATTCTAAACATTCATTATCAGTAAAAAGCTTGTATTCATATTCTGGATTTAGTCCTTGTATAATTTTAATTGTATTTATCATTTGAGTTTCCATCTTATTTGTTTTCCATGTTTGAAATATTTTTTTTGGTATAATTTGGTTATTATATTTAACTTGTTCTAGTTTTTCTGATGTTTTAATCATAACCATTTTATTACTTTCATTTGATTTTCCTACCTGATAAAGTTGCGATTTGTTGTTTATATTGACATCCAAAAATAAATCTTGATCCCAACCATTATCTGAATCAGTTCTAAATATTTCTATTAATATATGATTTTGATCAATATATTTATGAGTTGTAAATATTTTAACATCATTTATTGTTATTACAGGTTTTACAATAAAATTAGCAACCTGGTTATTATTATAATATTTAGAATTAACAAAATAAAAGGTTTCATTTGGATCCAAATTATCTAAATTAATTGAATGGTTATTTTGTAATAATTCAATATTAGTACCACAGTTTTCTATTTGTTTTAATAAATAAATATTTGGTATAATTTTTGTAAAAACAATTTTAGAGTTTGACTTATCAGAATTCATTTTAACTTCTTGTGTAAAATCAAAATCATTAATAATAACAGGATGTGTTTTAATTCCAACTAAATTTGTAACTGTTGGTAAATTATTAGTAATTCTATTTGTTTCTATTTTATTATTAATATTATTATTTAGTTGAGTTAGTTTAGAAAAAATATTTATTAAAGCCTTACCATAAAGAGTGTGTGAATTATTAATTACCCAGTCAAAATTTTTAATATTATTTAAATATCGCTTTATAGAATATTGATTCCAATAATGTAAAACAATTAAATCATCACTTATTTCATTAGGTTTTTCAAAAATTAAATCTATTGATTCCCAACTTGGTAATAAAAAATTAGATGGTTTTAATATTGTTAAGTTTTTATTTGTATTTGCTAATCTAAATGGTAAATATGTGGAAGCTTCTTGCCATCCGTCTGGGTTAAAATGTTCTTCGTAATGACTTAACCATTCGGTAATAAAGCTACCTTCTGGTTCAGTCATCATTATTGCATTACACAATCCCATATTTTTACCAGATTCCGTTATTTCATTTGCTATTACAAATTTATTATGTAAAAGATCTTTATAACTTCTAATACATATTGTATCAATATCTAAATAAATTCCCCCATATTTTTTTAATGCTTCCATTCTTGCAATATCAGACCTATGTGCAACCTTTTTAATTTCTTTTTTACCGATATGTGTAGGAACATCTATTTTAATTATATTCACAATTTCTTTTGTTTTTTCCCACCAATAACCTCGAGGTTCCCAATGGTAATGAAAATAAATTTTATCTGGATTATTAATTAATTTACAGGATAAAACTGAAATATAATAAACAAATAAAAAATCATCATTCTGTGGCATCAGTCCATAATTAAAATGAACAATATTTGGTATCATTATATATAAATATTATTTATTTTTTATATATAATCATTTATAACTTTATTATACATTAAATCTCTCCAATTTGTATCATAAGTAAAAAAATTATGACCACCAAAAGCATTTAAATATGCATATTGTTCGTTTGAAAATTTTAAGGCAAAATTCTTTGGTGCTAATTTTCCAATTTTATATTTTATCATATTAATAGTAAAATAAACGTCTTCTGGTATTGATTTTGAGTTATATTTATAATAAGTTTGTGTATCAAAAATTGATATCGTTTTAATTATTTCTAACATTATATTTTTTGATCGTAAACTAAACCCTCCATTACCTACACCATACTGATTATCATTACGAGGCCATGCTGCGCCAATATAATCCCAGTTCAAAAATTCATCTATATTAGTACCAAACACACAACTGTCTTCTTGCCATATTAATATTTTTGATCCAGTAAACAAATTCCAGAAGTTAGAACTGGATAATATTTGATTATAAATATCTATATCAATATTATTATAATCAAGTTTTATTATTTTTATATTTGGGGATATATTTGAACATATTTCATTAATATATTTATAATTATCATTACCACATACAATAGTATAAGACCATTTAGATCCTAACTTAAAAATTGTATTTAGTAATAAAAATTCTATATTTGGTAAAATTCTAAATTCTACAAATACTGCTTCATTTTCAAGATTTTGTTTAATATCAGGTACTTTGTGTTTTTTTATAATTTCTGTATGTGAGTAACAAAAATATCTAAATTCTAACTTTGGATCTTTAAAAACTATTGATTCATCCAAATTTGTTATTTTACAAAATTCTTTAATTTTGTTTTTGTAATTGAATTTAATTAAATTCATATTAGATTGTTTTAAATCATTCAGGTTCATTTAATAGTTAAACCAAGTAAATCTTTAACCCTTTTACTTAAAAATATAATTATATATTGGTATAATGATAAAGTATGTTGTCGGTTTTATAACTGGGGTTTATGTAGCTCAACAATTTAAGAATCAAGTTCCAGATATTACCAAAGTTGTTAATGGAATTAAAAATGATATTGAAACAAAAATAAACGAATATAATAAAAACGATAAAAAATAAAATGTTTATTTTTATTAATTGATGATTATAACTTTGGATATACTTGAAAATTGGGATTTTAATAATTTATTACCAGTAGAAGTAAGAACTAAAGAATGTTATGCCAAATATATTGATTTTAAAAATAATTTAGCAAAAAATAATTGTAAATTAACAGATTATTTGATTGATAAATATTTAGAGCGGTGCGTATTTTAAATGCCGTTTTAATTTAAAGATTAACTACTATTATTAATTAGTAATAATGAGATTATTTGGCTTTAATCAGTGATTTATTACTAATGAAAAAACTAAGATACTTACTCTAATTGAGGAACCCGAATGGTGTATCTTTTTATAAGCCAAATAGCTGTTTAATTAAAGGTAGTAATTAAATAGCATCTGATAGGAGTATATATCTCTACCATTTAATAAAATATATACGATAAGCCTATTAACTTTGGAATTTAGACAATAAGCAGTATGTAATTAGATATCGTTTAACCGGCATTTAAAATACGCACCGCTCTAAATAACCGTAATTATAATTTTGTTCCAAATGAATTTCCTTACAATGTACCAAATAATATGGCACATTATGTCTTATGGATAAATCCAAATTATGTAGATAAACTTACCAATATAGAAATTGTAAATATAATAAATGAACAAATGGTAATATTGGGTTATCAAGAATATATATGTTTTGAAAATGATATTAAAACTAAATCAGTTCTTGATATTTTACATTATCAGGTGTTTTTAAAAAAGTGTTAATATTTGGTTTTTTTATATAAATAAATATAAAACAAACAAATAAAAAAAGATTGAAAATCCAATTTTATAAGGATTCTTTAATTTAAGAATTGTAACCAGGTGGATTTAACCCACTTCGGCCATTATGTATGTCTATTTATTGTATATTGTTATATTTTTGTATATATTATATTTATTCATCATCTTATTCTTCCAGATTCTAAGCGATCGACCCAATCAACCTCATCGGTTAACAATTCTGCGACTGGTTCGCGTCAAAATACCCATCACAAAGTTATTATTAGCTGGGTCACCAAGTATCGAAATGACGGGACTCGATACTGCTTTCCAATCAAACAAGCCTGCACTTGTGAGATCGGTAGCGACCATTAATATAACTTTATGTGGTGGGGTGTAAGTCCCTACCTACAATGATAGAAGTGGCCTTTTCGTGGCATTGTGTGCTATTCAATTACATTGAATCCCATCCCAACAACTGTTGGGGTAGATAAGTAACTCATTAAAGCGGGTTACTTTTAACCTTCATTTAATTAGTGAAACTAACAACTTCTAAACTTTAATATATGTCCAAGTGGTTTATCACAGCCTATTTGATAAATATTAATTATTATTATTATTAACTAACAATTATCTAATTTTTGAATTTCATTTAAATATCTTTTATAAAATAATTTGTTTAAATTAGCCAATTCATTTGAATCATCGGAAAATAATTTTAATTGACAGCTAGATAACTCAATAATAAATACACATCCTGTTATAATTTTTTCCAAATAATAATTTGATTTATATAATTCAATATTAAGTTCTTTTAAAATATTCTTAACCTTAGAATTTGATGATTCTGTATCTTTATATTTTAATGTTTTTAATTGATCATAATATTTAATCATCAATTCTTCTGAACAGTTTTGTTCTTTTAATTCATCGTACAAACATATTAAAATACTATATGCATCCATTAAATGTGTTTGATCTAATTTACCATGTTTTTCTAATAAATTAAAAACTCTTAACGCTAATTTATCAGATTCTATACAATTAGGATATCTTTGATTATTAGTCATATTTTCATTTGTACATTTTAAACAATAAATAACCAATACAAATAGTAACAATATTAATACCTTTTTCATATACTTTTATTGATATATTATTTTTATTATAATTCTATAGAAAAATTGAAAAACTTATAGTGTGAGGCCCGTATCAATTGATAACAATGTGCGACAATTCAGATATGTCAATGAATAATACCATTAATACCGTCCCGGTCAATACCTACCGACCGTGTAACTTTTGTTTGTCACCATTTAAAAAATGTGTATGTACAAACCCAATTGATTTGTCTAAATATGACGGACCATTACCACCTTTAATTCCCTTGGTTTTGTCTAGAAGTTATGCATGTGCACCCAATTGTCATGGAGACTGTCCTTCTTGTAAATTTAACCGCGATGAATGGGTTCGAAATTGCAATGCGCAGGGTTTTGATGTTTGCAGAGAGTGTCAACATTTGGTTGAAGGCTGTGTTTGTTCAGAACCACCAATGGATCCTCAAGAATTAGCTGAGTTTCTTAAAAATACATCTTTTGATGATTTACAAGGAGACAACATTGAATTGGAACCACCGAGAAGACCATTAGTTTTAGCACAAGCTAACGCATGTTTACCTGATTGTGTTGGTGACTGTTCATCATGCAAAGTTAACAAGGTGTTTTGGATTGAAGCATGTGTTCGAAAAGGTTATGATATTTGTTTCGAATGTTTGTATTACAAGGATTCATGTGTTTGCAAAAGCGACGAGGACAAAAAGGTTGAATTGTCTTTAGGCAGTGAAAGCCCAAATTCATGGTGCCCTCAACCTCCAAGAGCCGGATCAAATATTGTTTTCGATTTTCCTCATCACAATAGTCCTAAAACTGGATAAAACAACATTTTTTATTTATACTTCATTAATAAGTGCTCTGACATCATTCTACCTTCGTGAAATAAACTTAACGAAATAACTGCTTTGGTTATTCCAATTCCTTGACCTCTAAACATACCTCGTAGACCAAATTTTTTACTATCATTAATTAATTCTTTAATTGCTTCAGAAATTTTAATACTACGATCACCAATTGGATTTGTTTGCATAATAACTTCCAAACGACTCAATGGATTTGTCATTACTACATAAATAGGACTAACAATAGCTGATGCAATAATATTTGCGGTTGATTTTGAAAAACTTAACAGGCTATTATTTGATTCACTTGATAATTTAGATTGAATATACTTTTGTAATTTAGGTTGACCTACAAGTCCTGTAGTTGCACTTGCCATAGAATGTCCCATTAATGGTACAGTGCCTCTAAATAATGGTTTATAATTCTTTTTACCCGCTTCTTTTAATATTTCAAGTACTGGTTTAATTTTACCAGTATTTTTTAACTCAACTCGTTGTTGTTTTTCAATCATTCTAATCGGATTAATACAATAAGCTGAAAAAATAGATGCTCCAATTGCCGAAATCATTCCTGGTTCTTTATTTCCAGTTATTGCGGTAATTCCCCAAAAAAATCCAAATTTTGGAATTGTTTTAAAACTAACTCCAAACAACCTTGGCCCTAAACCTGACATACTTGCTGATATAGGTGATCGCATAAATACTTTATTTGTTTCTTGTCTCGCTATTTTTGGATCAACCATATTACCAGCAGTATCTTTAGCATATTGTTGAATTAATTGTCTATATGAAGTAATTGGATTGTCTATAACCGTTTGAAATGTTGATCCTCCCATATATGCAAGAAAACTCTGAAATTTAGTTAATTCTTTTGTTTTAGTATCCATTAATAATGTATTTTATATTATATTATTAATGATTATCAATTTTTATTTTTTTTTATTATCTGCCTCTAATTTCTTATCATATACTCTAAATAAATGAAAAACATATAATGTGATTATCGAACCTAATGCAACCCAAATTATATTACTTTTATTTAAAGGGTACACTGCTATACAACCAGCAATAAACAATACTGAAAACTTTAACGTATTTGATGTATCAAACATATTATTTAACCATTTTGGAACAGGTTGTAATGTATAACCCATAAATACACCAGTTATTAATAATAATGAAATTCTTAAGTAATTATTTTGTAAAAAATCATTATTAATACTTACTGACTTTTCAATCAAAGAATCTGTTATATCCATATATATATATATATATATATTAGAAAAAATTGAAAACTCAACTGTCTATACGTTCCTTAATAAATAACACTTTCAAGCTCTTCCACAGAAAGCTCACTGAGTGTTCTGTAGATTAGCCCAACACTGGAGCCGTCGGTTCCCTTTAAAAACTAAAAAAAATTATAAGCCTGTTATTATTTTTTTTGTATAATGTTTTAAAATGTTCAATATTAACTTATACTAGTTAATTTGAATGCGAATTGTTAATATAGTTTAACTATATTAACAATTAGTACCAAAAACAGGCGACTGTTTTTGCATTATAAAATATTATACAAAAAGAATTATAGGAGTTAACCTATATAAAAAATCCGTTATGGTTTCACAATAAAAAGTGATTAATTATATCGTTAACTACAACGACAGAAGTGGCCTTTACGTGGCGTTGTGGATAAGTAACTCATTAAATGATGGGTTACTTGTAACTTTCATTTAATTAGCGAAACTAACAACTTCTAAAAAAATTAATTAATTTTAATTAGTTTATTTTACTTGTTTTAACCTTTTCCAATTCAACAACTAAATGTTCAAATTGTTCCCACCAATCATCTAATTTTATTAATTGATCGAGATTTTCTGATATATTATCTTCACTAAAATACATACGTGTTTTTTTAAAATTATTTAGGTAATTATATAATTCATTTACAAACTTGGAATTTGAATCCCTAACAACATCAGTATAATTAACAATATCATTAACTTCATCATAACTAACATTATTTGTTAAGATTCTATTAAAATGATTAGCTAAATCGCAATCCCTTGGATCATCACAATTCCAAAAAATATCCCTTAATGTAAAATATATGTTGTCCTCTAGTGATCTTTTTTTGAGATCATTTTTATTCATAGTTTCAACATATTTTATACCATTAATAATTACTCCCGCCATTTAAATGATTATAATATGACAATAAAATATATTATATTCATTTTTTATAAATTAAAACTTTTCTTTTTACCTAAATTTAAAATAGGCCTTTCTTCATCATCACTATCATTTTTTATAGTTAATTTATTTTTATTTTCCTTTATTATTCGCTGAGTTTCATCATCATCTAATAACATTTTCATAAATTCTTCATCACTTTCATTTTCATAAGTTTTACCATCCCATGTATCTTGTATTAGTTCTCTTTTATTATAAGATAATAAATTAAGTTTTCTAATTAGTTCACTCATAATTTTACTGTTAAAACTATTGTCTTTAATTGCTTTGAGGTTTGATATATTTTCTTCAATTTGTTTTCTTTTTATTAGGTTAAATTTATTTTTAAATTTTCCATAAAGTATTTCGTGATTTTGAATACTTTTACAAATAACTTCTTCAAAAAAATGAGTTTTTCTTTCTTTGTTAATCGTGTTTGTGTCTGTGTTATAAAAAGATAAATATGGGCTTTCTAATGCTGTTGAACAAAAAGAATGATTTTCTGGTTTATTTTCACTAAAATTTACTAATTCAATTAACTTAATTACACTTGATATTTCATTATCAAATATAGTACTTACTTCACCATAAGTTATTTGATCCATACTTTCAGTGCCGGTTTTATATATAATCATTTTCGGTCCAGTTTCTGTATTATTTCCATTTATGATGTTTCCATTTACTTTATTAATTATTTTTGTTGTTGGTTTATAATTTTTAAGTTGTTTAATGTCATTTTTAATTTCCAAAACCATAGATTCCAATTTATTATTTGAATTTTGTAATGTTTTAATATCTTTTTCTTTACATTTATTTTTGATGTGATAATTCATGTTATTTTTTCTAGTAAAAAACTTGCCACAATATTCACATGCATTATAACTTTTATGAGTATCACCTGTTTCATTTTTAATTTGGAAGTCATCGGAAGTCATTTGGAAGTCATTCGAAGTCGTTGGGAAGTCGTCGGAAGTCATTTGGAAGTCGTTCGAAGTCGTTATTATATCTTTTTGTTTGTGAAAACGTTTGTTGTGTATCCATAGACTATGATATGATGCATATTGCTTATTACATATTTTGCATATATGTTCCATAAATCTTTTTTTGTTATATACTAAGACTTATAAATTATATCCTTAAGTATTTTTTTAAAAAGTTATATAACTTTTATAACATTATAACTTTTTACACACGCGCCCTGGGTGGTTTTTTAAAAAATAAAATGAATATTAATTTTTTATTTTAAACAAAATTATTTTTTCACAACAGACTGATTATTTTTAAATTGAACACCAAATAAATCGCATATTTTTTTATTATTAAAATCAATTGGTTCATATTTTTCAAAAAGTTTTGAATTATTTAATATAACAAGATTATAATCTAATATTTGAGTCCAATATTGTGAATACATTTTTTTATAATTTTCTAATGCTTCATTAAGATCATTATAATTAGATAAAAAAGTGGTTGGACAGTCATTATAAACAATATCTCTTACTGGAATATTCCATAATCTTGTGAAGTGATTTTTAAAATGATGTACATAGGTTAGAAATGTTGATTCGCCAACAGAATATGTTGATACTAATCCCCATATTGATCCTGCCCAAAATTTAAATCCAACAATATTAATATCAAAATCACCATATGATTCATAATATAAGTTACTTTTATTAAATTCTTCTACTTTATCTGCATCAAATATTTCTAATGAATTTATTTCACTAGAACTATTATAATTATTCATAATTTGATAAGCTAAGTAGGTTTTATATTTATAAAAGTATTTAACTTCAAGTTCTGATTCAAATCTAATTAAAAAGCTTCTTACTCCCATTATTATTAAATTTTTATTATTATAATAAGTTATTGTTTCAATATTTGCTATACAAAAAATTATATAAGAGTCTTAAATTTTAACATTTTGAATCAATCCAATGAAAACATATATTAATTATGTAATAATCTTCTATTTATCTTGTTATATATTTTACTTTTAATCTTAAAATCACGATTTTCAATGTAATAATTTTATACACTCCTCTTTTTCAGTTTAATAAAGTATAATATCACGAGTAATTATAATTTATTATTTTAAAAAAGTTGATAAACAATTATATTGTAAATAAATTATTATAATATAATGTGGCGTTTGAACACAATTCGTATTGTGGCTTATAGTTTTGTTTTTAGTTTGGTTTGTATTTAAAACTTAAATAATGATTTACTATGTCTTACCGTGTTTACTATGTCTTACCGTGTTTACTATGACTTACCGTGTTTACTATGACTTACCATGTTTACTATGACTTACCGTGTTTACTATGACTTACCGTGTTTACTATGACTTAC